>OIYV01001613.1_pt1 | contig 10594 bp, 12 predicted proteins | sample 1588251 | NCBI WGS metagenome assembly OIYV01 (sample SAMN03283282) | human gut metagenome | biome: human-associated habitat; material: feces | host: Homo sapiens | place: Peru | collected 2012
ATATGAACTTTTTTTATTAAAACATCAAATGTTGCACTTGTTATTATAAATTATCACATAAAAAAAGCAGATATTTCTATCTACTCAATATTTTCATAATTTAGTTTTTCTTTCATATTTAAGTCTATCTTTTTTATAATCTCTATTTTTATGAATAGCAACCATATTATCAAAGTAATAAACATTCTCAGGCATCTGTAACTTTTCAAAAATTCTTATTTTAATAAATTTTCCACCCATGTGCTTATAAAACTCATTAGCAGGATTTCCATTTAAGCAACCTATAATCATTTTATTAAAGCCCATATTCCTTAACTCTTTAATTGCCACATCAAATAATGTTTTGCCATATCCCTGACCCTTATACTTACTAATAATGTAAATTGCACAAAGTTCACCACAATTCGTAAACTCTAAATCATCAGATGCACTTATATTAATAAAGCCAGCTATCTCCCTATTAACTTCTAGCACATAATAATTATTACCATTAGTATTAAAATTATTAGCTAACGCATCAGCAGTTTCTTCTTCATTTTTCTTTAAATTATCTAAATACTCATCATTTATGATTCCTTTATAAGTCTCATTCCACGTAACAGCAATAATATGTGATACTGCTCTAGCATCTTCTCTTATCATCTTCCTAATAACATAATCCATAATTACAAAAACTCCTTTTAATTATCTTTTAATACATTTATTATTACATATTCAAACTTACAACCTGTCTTCATTTTTATCTCCCAATCAGAAATTCCCGATGTAACAATAAAGTTAGTATTTTTTCTCTTTTCATAACCATAAACTAAATCATTATCACTTAAATAACACACAAATATTCCCGCTAAAACTGTACAAATAGATATAATTATTACTGAATACTTTTTTCTTTTAATTAAATTCTTATAATATTTTATAATTTACAATCTTTCCTTCTACTCTATTAATATTCTACCATTTAATAATAAAAAAAGATAGACATTTACATCTATCTAGTTATTAAATTTTCTTTTGTAAAGTACTACACCAGCAAGTCCTAATAATGATACACTAGTTGTAATAATCCAAGTACTTATATTATCTAATGTAGCAGGATTTTCTAACTTATTACCACCAATTACATAAGTACTAAAGTGATCAGTTTCAAATACTAAATAATCACCCTCTATTTTTACATCATGTTTCTCTATTTCACCATTATCTTTAACATAATAAGCTGTTAAATCTAATTTTCTAAGTTCATCATTAAGTGGAACATAAACTTTAAATACACCATTTTCTAATTTAGAAATATTTTTATTTATTGAATCAGAAAATAATTTTAAATCTACTACTAATCCATTATTAATATTTACTTTCTTTAAGAATTCTTTGTATTCATCACTCTTAGCATCAATAACTACCGTATTAATTTTAGAATCTAGTGGCACCTCTGAAGAATCAGTTTTAATTGAAATATCAGTTAAAGCATCTACTGTATTCATTACAGGTGTTCTCATTTTTGATGAATCCTTAGCAATAAAATAATAATATTCTTCCTCACCAATAGTAACTTTATAGTATTCACCAAGTGTTTTATTAACATCAACTATATCATTTAAAGATAATATTCCAAAATCATTAATATCAGTAATTTGTCCAGCATACTCTATTTTTACATTTGCTTTTGGAATATATTTATTAACTCTATCTAAAGCCGCTTTAATATAAGCTTCTCTTGTATTTTCAGTCTCATCTGGTACATATAAAACGTTATTCTGTTTTACACCAGTGGGATCAACATAAGAATATATAACTCCATCAAATAATAGATTTAAGAAACCAAAACATCCACTTGTAAATTGATCATCCCATCCAGCTCTTGTGTCTAATTTAGTTCCAATATTCATGTATCCAATCTTATTTTGAAATTCAGAAGAATAATTAATTATTGCATTAATTGAATCAATCCACTCTCCAAAACTAGGAAACGCATATTTATAATTAATTGTTTCTAAATCTTCCATTAAAAATAAATGTTCTTCAATATTTTGATTATCTACCACAAAAGTCTTAGCATAACCATCTAATCTATTTTTTATTTTTGAATTAGGTGTTGCAAATTCAAAAGTAGTTTCATAAGTCTTTTCTTTATAAGCTTTTACTTTATCAAAGATATTAACCATGCATTTATTTTTCTCATAGCATCCACCAACGATACGATATTTATCAGTATCATATTTACTTAACGCTGCAGTAATAGCAGTTTCAGCAAACATAGAATCATCTAGCGGATCAACACTAGCTACTTTTACTTTACCATCTTTAAGCATAGAATTATATATTGCATCCATTTCGGTAAAATCAAAATTTTTGTTAAAGTTAAATCTCGTATTATCAAAATAAATATCCCTATCATCTGTTGTATATTTACTATACATATTTCTTAATGACTTATTATAAGCATCTACTAACTTGCTTTCCATCATACTGTTGCCATCTTCACCATTAATTGTTACACCAGCCATAAGTTCTGCCCCAGTATAAGTTTTCTTAAAATTCTTAAAGTCTGATGTTAATGTGTAAGTATACTCTTGATCAGCATTAAGATTAAAACCAGTAATAACAAATGAATACTTACTGTCCTTTTGACCATTCATTGAATATTCAATATGGTCACCAATATTAGTAACAGCACTGTATGAACTGCTACCTCCCATAACATTTTTCCCATTACACTTAATATCGCTGTAAGTTATATAAGATTCATCAGCAAATACTATTGTCGGCAAAAATAAAATAGCAACCAAAATCCCTAAAAAGTGTTTTACCCTTTTCATTTCATCCTCCTATAATAATAGGATACCACATATTATTAATTTAGTCCATTACGAAAATTAAAAATCAGACGTCAAATCTGATTTTACATATTAATTTAAAATAGGATATTTTTTACTTGTTTGCATAGTAAGTTTCTGAACAATAAAATTAAAATATTTTTTTACATCGCTTACTTTAGTAGTTTCGTCTATTGGACACTTTATTACTACAGCACGAAAATCTAAGCTATGATTTAGTAAAGAATTATCAACAACATAGCCACTTTTAACACTATCAAAATAAGTATCTTCTGAAGAACTTTGTGGTAATTGATTAGGAGTAATCTGCCCAATCACTAGTTTATAATAATCTACAACTTCAAAAAATTTAACCAGTTCACTTTGCTTAAACGGAAACTGATTAAGTTTGCAGTTATGTTCAAAGCTCACTTTCTCTGTTTCAGTTAAAGGTATTTGTATTTCACCCGAATTAAGCTTCGTAAACAATTGTTTATTTTCTTGACTAAGACTAGCCCAATCAATCATCACCCAAGCATAGCCATTCCCAATATTAAAGTGTCCATCACCACGTAAATGTCTATACATACCTATCTTAGTATATCTTGTTTTAACATCATTAGCATTTGCACTAGACATAAGTGTTATAATTCCCTTATCACTTAATGCCTTACAGGTTTCTCTAACTGGCCTTTCAATACACATATATAGTGACATATCATCTAATTTAATTTGTCCATCAAAACCTATCGGCTCAACATCTAAAATTAGCGTATCTTCTGTCTCATCAATCACCTTTTTAAAAAAAAGTTCCTTATCGCACTTAACTTCCAAACCCTTAGTAGATGCTTCTCTATAAACCTTCTTCATAATGTTAGTAAATATCTCACTAGTTACCTTATCTAAAGTTTCATCATCAAACGTTACTACTAAACAGTTATTCTCCTTCTGCGCTGCTGCTACATATATCTCATCATTACCATTAATTAGTTTATAATAAATAGTATCACCCTTTAACTCACTTACAACGTTCATCATAATCATTTTCCCCTAAAAAAATAAATCATGAACTATCATAACACAAATAAAAAGATAAAGCAAACAAATGCTCCATCTAAAGTATGTTATCTATCTTCCAAACAAGTTCCACCATTATCTTTAATATAAGTAACTATTTTTTCAAGGATCTCTTTTGGTTCCCCACTTTTTATTTCATTAAGTTTTAATTTATCAATAATACTTTTATCTTTTAAATCAAAAGATATTGTCCCATCAATATTATTCTTCATAACAATATAATCACCTATAACGCCATTAAAGTAGCATACCTTTCCTTCACCAGCAGATATTGGCTCAGTCTCATAATAATTAGTTGTATAAATATAAATACAAACTATTGCCATCAAAACAAATATTAAAGTCCCAAGTGTTATTCCCAAAACCTTAATTAATTTAATAATAATATTAGAATTATTTTCAGTAATATTTAACTTTTTTAAAATCGCATCTTCATTACCAACAAGTTCATCTAAACTTATATTAAATATCTCGCTTAACTTTTGTGCTTGCTTTAAATCTGGTGCCGTTTCATTAAGTTCCCAATTAGAAATTGTTTGTCTTGTCACACCAACATCTTCTGCAAGTTCCTCCTGGCTAAGTCCTTTATTCTTTCTAAATTGAACTAACTTTTTTCCAATCATAAATCTCTCTCCATTTCTAAAAACATTATAAACCAGTCAAAATTATAGTCTATCAAAATTATTTAGAAACTTCGCAAATTAATTTAACAATGTTTCCTACTCCTCAAACTCATTTATTTCATAAGTCCTTTCTAAAAATATTCTCTTATCAAAGCCTCCACGTTTTTCTCTTTTAGCATCCGAAACTCTTATTATTTCATCCAAATTAGAATTATTTAACTCAGCTATTGCCCTTATAACCTCTAAAACATCCCCCAGTTCTTCCTCAACTTCCACACTATCTTTAGCACCAATTACCTCATTACATTCTTCTAAAAGTTTCTTATTAAGTTCTAACTTATACTCATGATCATTGAGTATTCTAACAACAGTTTTCTCTCCATTACCCTCTATTTTTTCCGGAATCCTGTCCCTTACTAATTTATTAAATATCATCATACTACCATCCTCTATAACTCATTATCTATAATCCATTTTATATCTTCTATTGACTTATCTATATTAAATATTCCATTCCCAACCGGATAATAAACTGCATAAACCTTATATTTTTCCTTATTAATAACTAACTCATGAGAAACTTTTCTATTATCTGAAACTGATATTTTCTTATTTAAAACAATCGAACTTACTTGATTGCCAAAAGTAATAATCACCCTAGGTTTAATAATTTCAAATTCTTTATAAAGTAATTTCAAATACTTCTTCAAAACCTCATCAGGTAGTGGTCTTGCATCAATCTGCGTACATTTGCCCAAATTAGTTATAAACACTTTCTTATTTGTAACCATCTCATAAACCTTATCCGCAAATTCATAATCCCAATCTTTCGGTTTTTTACTGCGTATCTCTTCATAAATGCTATCATCAACTAACCCTACATCATAAAAAAGCTTCCAAATATTCTTAGTTCCAATCCAAGGCGACTTTCTACCAAGCCATTCTTTTTTACTTGCTATATTTCTACCAGTTGGATTCATAAATACAAAACAAATATCAGGATTATTCTCACATCCACCATTATATATAGAATCTAAACTCTTATCACCATACTTATTTTGTAATAAATCATACTTTACTTTTAAATCCTCAATCTTCATAAACTAAACCTTGATATCAATCTTTCTACGCAAAATTATAGCATACTATCATCGCCAGTAACAAATAACTTAAATAGTTTTTGACTAAAAATATTATCATCTATATCTTTTTCAGGATGCCACTGCACACCTATCATAAAATTATCGCCCTCTATCGCTTCAATTACCCCATCTTCACTTATTCCAGTGACCCTAAAATAAGAACTCTTTTCTATTTTTTCTCTATGATACGAATTAACTAGCAAAACCGATTCACCAAGTCTTTTTAAAATACCATCATTTAAATAAACTAAATGTTTACTACCATCAAGTAAAGCATGCCTCTTGCACTCTAATAATTCATCATCACTACCATATCTACCCATTTCCTGCATTCCTTGACATATTCCAAGTAATCTTTTATTGTGCTTAATCGCATAAGAAATTAAAAAATTATCCCATTTTGTTGCATACTCCCCACCAGGAAGTAAAATTGCATCTATCTTTTTAAGTCTTCTCATAAGCAAATTCCTTGAAGCACCATCTTTAAAAATCACAACCTTACCACCAACCATTTTTATTGCTCTTTTATAATTAGCAATATTATAATCACTATTTTCTTTTCTAATTAAAATCAACACTCTCATAAAACACCTCATAAAAAAACTAACTAAATTAGTCTTTAATATAGTTTATTTCATCATATAATAATCAATTCGCGTCTTTCTGTTATTTGACTACACACTAATTTTAGTGTAAACTTACAACTAGGTGACTTATCATGAATATAGGCATAGACATAGATGGCGTAATTACAAACCTAGACTTTCTTAGTGTTTTAGGAACAAAAGAGCCTATTTTAGATAGAGAAAAGAAAAACACAGTGAACACCCCAGTAGCTAGAAAAATTTTATTTCATTGTATAAAACTATATTCAAAGCATGGAGTTATAAGAACAAACGCTTCAAAATATATTAACGCATTAAAAAATAATGGTCACAAAATATTTATAATAACTAAAAGAAGATTTACTGATGAAAACAGTGCCGAAGGTGAAAAAATTAGAACTTTAGTAAAACTATTTTTACTTGACCGTGACATTCCTTATGATGAAATTATTTTTTGTAATGGCGATAAACTTCCTACAATCAAAGAAAAAAATATAGACATTATGATTGAAGATAGTCCTAAAAATAGTAAAAGCATTGCTGAATCTGCAAAAGTTATAATCTTTCATACACCATATAATACCAATGTAGAACACCCACAAATAACAAGACTATTCTCTTGGGAAGAAATCTATAATTATATAGAAAGTTTATCAAAACAGAAAGGAAAAGTATATGAAAAGAACCAAGCTAAAAGATCGTAATCTACCAAATTATACTAAAGGCGAAGAAATAATGAACATGATCAGTCACATCGTTGGCGGGGCTATCGGCATTTCTGCCCTAGTACTATGCTTAGTATTTGCTGTTAAACATCATGATGGCTATGCACTAGCAAGTTCCATTGTCTTTGGCTTATCAATGATTTTATTATATACAATATCCAGTATCTATCATGGATTAAGAAATATTAAAGCCAAAAAAGTCTTTCAAGTAATTGATCACTGTACCATATTTATATTAATTGCTGGCTCTTATACCCCTATTTTACTTTGTGCTGTAAGAACCTATAACACAGTTTTAGCTTGGACCCTATTTGGAATCATTTGGGCCTTTGCTATTTTAGGAATTTCTTTAAATGCCATAGATTTAAAAAAATATAAAACATTTTCCATGATATGTTATCTTCTAATGGGCTGGTGCATCGTAATTACCGCTCCTAAGCTTGCTCCAGTTATCACAGTAAAAGGCATGGCTTTACTAATAGCCGGTGGTATTTCTTACACAATCGGAGCAATCTTATATATGATTGGCGCCAAAAAGCATTATTACCACTTTGTATTTCATATTTTCGTAGACATCGGTAGCTTACTACACTTTCTATGCATATTACTATATATTATCTAAAAAATAACAATTTATAGTTGCTAAACTATTAAAAGTTTGCTAAAATATTGTTGTTATGGCGGAATTGGTGAAGTGGTTAACACGCCGGATTGTGGCTCCGGTATGCGTGGGTTCGATCCCCACATTTCGCCCCATTTAGAAAACAAAAAGGCATTTTAAATGTCTTTTTTTATGTCTAAAATATTTTATTTTAGGTGTTACCAAGAACCTCCTCCGCCACCGCCGGAGCCTCCACCAGAAGAACCACCACCATCTGAACCACCATCCGATGAGCCTCCACTAATACCACCTGATGTCAGTGCACTACTAACCGTATCCATTGTATCATTCATAAATAATTCAAAAGAATCAGATCCATTATACCAAGATGGCATTGATAAAGACAAAACCTCAAAATTTTTAATCCACTTATCAGATACTCCTAAAACATAGGCAAAAGGTAAAATATCATAAAAGTAACTAGGTTCTTTTGTGACCAAACTTTCTAAATTTTCTTTCTCAGCTGTTATTAAAAATTTTCTAAATCCTCTTATTTGACCGAGCATTTTAATCCCATAAGGTGTTCTTTTAGATAAAAGTCTAAAGCAAATAATCATTCCTGCAATACAACTTAATCCTGCAATATACCCCCAAAAATATATTATATCTTGAAATAAAAGTGGAAATAAAAGAAATGGCCAAGTTAAAAAACAAGCCCCAACTCCCCAAAGAATAAAACCAATATTACTAACGGTATCTGAAAAATTATTATTTTTGCCATATTTATATCGTTTAACAATAAGATTAAAAATTCCATTAACAATAAATGTAAAACCACACCCAGGAAATATTAATAATGGAATAAGTACGTTTAACTCCTCAGTAAGTAAAATTGGAGGAACAGTTATTAAAAAATATGAAATAATAATCATAACTATAATAATAAACCTTTTAAAGAAACCTATTTTTTCAAATACAGTATTCTTGTTTTCTTGATTGTTTATATTTCTTAATATCATATCATTTGTCACATAAAAACTATTGCGCAATATTTTTTCAGTTACCTCAGTTATATCATTATCAAATAAGCCATCCATAAAAAGCTTTTCATTCACATTTGTCCCATCATAATCTTTCAACTTTTTTATTGCAAACTTACTCTTGTTTTCTATATCAGAATCTTCAACATTAAAGTTTTTATAATCAATCGGAGCATCAATATTTTTATAAATGTCTAGTAAATTTTCATAATACTTTATTTTGTTAGAATTTGCATTAATTTTTCTTTCTTCATCCAATTCATTCTGCAATTCAATTATTTTATTTTTCGCTTTTTCCTTCGCATCTACACTTAAATTAACCTTCTTTGAATCTAAATCAATTTCTTTATCAGTTATCTCAATATAACCTTTACTAGCCAAATAAATAATTAAAGAAATTACATCTTTGTTTCTAGCTTCTCCATTATATAAAAAACCTACTTCTAAACTATTTAATCCTTTTGGGGGATAAAACTCTACTGTCTCAATAACCTTATCATCACGCCCATATTTATACCAAATCAACACAGCTATTAACAAAAAAACAAAAGGAATTATATACTCATAGTAATCTATAATATTTATTGTGCTAGTAGCACCAACAAAATATCCCTCAGGTAACACACATCTTAACGTTATAGCTTCACCGCTTCTAAGTATCCCATTATAACTTCCCGTTATTTTATTTCCTTGAGTAGAATACCTTACAACAGTACTATTAGTTGAGCCTACTCGTCCTGACGAAAATCCCAATTTAGAAGAATCAAATGCTTTTGGCATAACAATTGAAAATGTAATATTTCCAATTACAGTATCCCACTCGCTACCAATAATATTAAAATAAAGTTCATCATACTCTTTGATTGGATCTTTTCCTATATTATAATTATATCTTATTAAATAAGTATTTTCTCCAACCACTGTTTGTTCTGGAGATCCTATTTTTACTTTCAAATTTGTGCCTTGCCTTGAGGTCCTATACTCATCAGACACATCTAATTCTGTTACCCTTGCTCTATTAGTTGAAGAGGTACCATCTAATCTTGTAATCTCATTTCTCAAAGGTATCATTCTATATATCCCATGTTTTGGAACATTAAAATATGCAGTGATTGTTTCAGTTACATCAAAAGTATTATTTTCATTAACTATAATATCTACATTATATTTATCAATAACATAATCATAATTCATATACTGTTCATTTTTACTAGGCGTATTTTCCATATCTGTTAAGGCAAAAGTGCTTAACAAAAAAGCAAATGATAATGATCCAACAAACATTACAATTATAAAACATTTCCAAATAATTTTTTTCATACTAATTCACCAACTATAATTTAATCTTTTTATTTTCTCGTTCATCCAAACTTGCTACAAACATAGTTTTTGATTTTTTTCCAAACAATCTAGCAAAAACATTATTTGGAAAGACCTCAACTTTATTATTATAAATTCTAACCGCACCATTATAATATTTTCTTGAATTAGCTATTTCATCCTCAATTATACTAAGCTGTTTGCTTAAATCATTAAAATTTGTGCTCGCTTTTAATTCAGGATAAGCTTCTCTGCTAGCCATAATCACAGCAAGTCCATTATTTAATTTTTCATTAATCATAATTTTATCATCATTAGAAAGATTATCATAAGCCTCATTTCTTAAAGTTATAACCTCTTCTAAAACACTTTTTTCATGCTTAGCATAGGCTTTTACAGTTTTTGTAATATTAGGAATCAAATCCCATCTTTTTTTAAGATAAACATCCATCGTAGAAAACGCCTCATCTACCTGATTATCCAGCTTCACAAGACTATTGTATAAAATAAAACCATATAAAACCATAACAATTAAAATTCCAAATATAATATAAAACCACATAATTAAATCCTCCTACTATAATATCATTATAACACGTATAATTTTAAATGTAAATTGATGGAATTTCTGCAATCATCAAT
>OIYV01001622.1_pt1 | contig 10550 bp, 8 predicted proteins | sample 1588251 | NCBI WGS metagenome assembly OIYV01 (sample SAMN03283282) | human gut metagenome | biome: human-associated habitat; material: feces | host: Homo sapiens | place: Peru | collected 2012
GTTGTGCCCGTGCCATTCCAGATACTGGCTCGGCACCTCGGAATAGTGCTGCAAGCCGTAAATGATGCCGGCAACGCTGCGCGGCAGCGCCGCCTCCGTGTAAGGGACGCCGTAGCCCATCGTATCGCAGGCGCGGATCTTCACGGGGATCCCCGCCTGACGGGAGAGCTTTTGCAGCTCGTTTACAAACGGGACGACAAAGCCGTAAAAGTCGGCGCGCGTAATATCCTCCAGATGACAGCGCGGCACGACCCCCGCCTCAAAGGCGAGCGAAACGGTTTCCAGATAGAACTCCAGCGCCTGCCTGCGCGTCATCTTGAGCTTCTTAAAAATGTGATAATCGCTGCAACTGACCAAAATGCCCGTTTCCTCGATGCCAAGGTCGCGCACCATGCGAAAATCCTCTTTCGTCGCGCGGATCCACGTGGTGATCTCCGGAAAACGCAGACCGAGCGCGCGGCACTTTTCCAGCGCCTCCCGATCCCGCTTGCTGTAGACAAAAAACTCCGTCTGGCGTATCACGCCGTAAGGGCCGCTCAGGCGGGAGAGGTACTGATAGATCTTCACGATCTGATCGACCGTGTACGGCTCCATCGACTGCTGCCCGTCGCGCAGCGAGGTATCGGTGATCCAGATGTCGTCCGGCATATTCATCGGAACACGGCGATGGTTGAAGGCGACCTTCGGCACCGTGTCGTAGGAATAGACGTCCCGATGCAGATTTGGCTCCGTCACGTCCTGAAGCGAATACTTGTAGGAATTTTGCTCCAATAGGTTGGTTTTCGGCGATATTTCCAGCATGATCGTCCGCTCTCCTTTTTTGCGCTGCTGTGTTAAAGTATGTATAATTGTATACAATTATACGCTCAAGAAGCGCTTTGTCAAGCGCTTTTTTGAAAAATCGCGCGCCGACGGTCTCCGACGCCGCGTCCGCACAAAAAAGCGCGGAGGGCTTTCGCCCTCCGCGCCGCAAACCGTATTAAGTTATTACCGGTTTCATTCTCTACACCGCATCATTGGTCAATCCACCGCAGCCAGCAGCCGCTGCGAAAGCGGCAGCATCTTCGGGTCGCTGTTGCAAAGCCGCACCTCACCCGCACCGCTGCGAAGGAGGCCGGCAGCGGCAAGACGGCGGCGCGTTTCCTTGGCGGTGCCGTCCGCACCGTCGAGCAGCTCCGGTCCTTCGCCGACGACCACGCGCACGACGGCGCGCAGGAAGGGATAATGCGTGCAGCCGAGCACGACGGCATCCGGCGGCGGCAGCAGATAATCTGCCAAATAGCCACGCAGCGCGGCCTCCACGGCATCGCCGCTCGTCTGTCCCCGCTCGACCAGCTCCACCAGCGCGGGACAGGGACACTTGCAGATCTGGCAGCGCGCGCCGTAGCGCTCCATGAGCGCGGCGAACTTCCGCTCGCGCAGCGTCGCCTCCGTCGCCATGACAAGGATCTTCCCGTTCGGGTGCCGATCCACGGCAGGCTTGAGCGCAGGCTCGATGCCGATGATGATCTTTTCCGGATAGCGCACGCGCAGCTCGTCCACGGCGGCGGAGGTCGCCGTGTTGCAGGCCAACACCAGCGCCTTCGCACCCATGGAAAACAGGCGCTCTGCATTTTTAAGCGTCAGCGCACGGATCTCCTCCGTCGGGCGCGTACCGTAGGGTGCGTTGGCCGAATCGCCAAAGTATAAAAATCGCTCCTGCGGAAGCTGCCTACGCAGCTCCCGCAAGACGCTGATGCCGCCAAGGCCGGAGTCAAACACGGCAATGGGACTTTCTCGGTCGGGCAAGGCTCCCGCCTCCTTTTATTTTTCTCCGCTTAAGCGACCTGAAGCGGGTAAGCCGTGACCGTGAAGTCGGAAATGCCGGCCGCCGTGAGATCCGACAGCAGCGTGTTGCCGATCTCGATCTCGGTCGACTGTCCGGCGCCGATGGGGTCAGTCAAAAGCGTGGTAAGCACGCAAAGCGGCAGCTCGGAATCCTCACCGTAGACCGCCACGCAGACGCAGACAAGGCTCGCCGTCTGGTCGGAGTCGTTCGTCATCGTCCCCGTAAAGCGCAGGCCGCCGTATTGCCAGTCGGACACCCTTCCGTCCGTCACCTCGTAGCGCACGGTCTGCGCATCCGTCGCCGCCTTGGTCGGCAGGTCGGAGCGGAGCGTCAGCTCGGATGCATCGGTGTCTACACGGCTCTCATCATAATAGTAGCCGCGCTCCCCGGGCAGCAGCACCTGCGGATAGCCCATCACGTCCTCTACCGTAAGAATTTCGTTTCCGTCCTTATCGCAGTAGGTGAACGTGCCGTAGTCGAGCAGCATCGGTTCTTTTCCGTCGTTCGTCACGGCGACGATACCGCGCGCCCAGAGATTGCCCAAGGCGTTGCGCGACGTATAGACAAAGGACGTTGCGTCCTGCTCCGGAGCAGACGGCTCCGGCGGCTGTGTCGTGGCGGGAAGGGTCGTCTCCGGCTCGGAAGGCTCCTGCGTCGCAGGCTCCGTGCTCACTGCGGCGCTCGCCTCGGTGCTCACGCTTGTGCCGCCGCCCTCGGTGGGCGGAAGCTCCTCCGTCTTCTTTTTTCCGCAGCCTGCGCACAAAAGGACCGCACCGATCAGCAGCAGCGCTATGATCCGTTTTTTCATTCTGTTTTTCCTCCTTGGTAATAAAATCGGTTGCTTCTTGGACGCCCGAACGGGCAGAAAGTTCCTTTTTCACAAGCATACCACATTTTGAGAGAAATTCAAGAAAAATTGCGAGAAAAAATGCTTGACAACCCGCTTTGGGGGTGCTATAATTACTGAGCAAAAGGAAGAAGGCTGACAGTACGTCCCTCACCTCCAGCGCAAGCGACGAGGTTTGATATCGAAAATTCCGCGCAGTTGCTGCGCGTTTTCGGTTGCGGGTGCTGTCGGCATCCGCGTTTTCTGTTTATGGGGTAATGGAGGTGCTTTACCATCGGCAAATTAGATCATCAGCTCAACGAAGACATCCGTGACAAAGAGGTGCGTCTGATCGCTTCCGACGGCTCTATGGTCGGTATCGTTACGTCCGAGGCCGCGCTGGCAATGGCGGAGGAGCAGGAGCTTGACCTTGTCAAGATCTCCCCGAACGCCGTCCCTCCGGTCTGCAAGATCATGGACTACGGCAAGTTCCGTTTTGACCAGCTCAAGAAGGAAAAGGAAGCCAAGAAGAATCAGCACGTCGTCGAGATCAAGGAAATTCGTATGTCCCCCGGCATTGACACCAACGATCTGAACACCAAAATGCGCGCTGCCCTCCGCTTTCTGAAGGACAACAACCGCGTTAAGGTCACTGTGCGCTTCCGCGGTCGCGAAATGGCGCATACGGAGATCGGTGAAGAGCTTTTGATGCAGTTTGGTGAAGGTTGTGCCGAAATTGCAAACATGGAAAAAAAGCCCAAGCTGGACGGCAGACATATGTCTATCTTCCTGTCGCCGAAAAGCGCCAAATAATTACAAAGGAGAAGTACCATGCCGAAACTCAAAACCCACAGCGGTGCAAAGAAGAGATTCAATCTCACCAAGACCGGTAAGGTCAAGAGAGCGCACGCTTTCAAGAGCCATATCCTCACCAAGAAGGACACCAAGCGCGGCCGTCGCCTGAGAAGCACGACTTACGCGGATGTCACCAACACGGACGCCATCAAAAAGATGATCCCGTACAAGTAATCGGATAGGAGGATATGAACAATGGCAAGAATTAAAGGCGCAATGATGACGCGCAAGAGAAGAAATAAAGTCCTCAAGCTGGCGAAATCTTACTGGGGTTCCAAGTCGACTCATTTTAAGATGGCGAAGCAGGCGGTCAAGAAGTCCGGCGTTTACGCCTACATCGGCCGCAAGCAGAAGAAGCGCGACTTCCGTCGCCTCTGGATCGCCCGTATCTCCGCCGCCGTGAAGCCCTACGAGATGAACTACTCCCGCTTCATGAACGGTCTGAAGAAGGCCAACATCGAGATGAACCGCAAGGCTCTGTCCGAGCTTGCGATCGCCGATCCCGCCGCATTCAAGGCGCTGGTCGACACCGCAAAGAAGGCTCTGTAATCCAATAGATTAAGTAGATCAAGCGGCGTGGCTCCGGCCACGCCGCTTTTTCCCTCTATACCGAGGAAATCTCTGGATATGGGTCATCTGCGCAGGTCGCAGGTTGCCGGATCGTTCAGCAGTTTACCGTCCTGCGCAAAGCGGGAGCCATGACAGGGGCAGTCCCAAGAGTGCTCCTGACGGTTCCATTTCAGCGCGCAGCCCATGTGCGGGCAGCGCGGCTTTGTGGGCGTCAGCAGGCTGCCGATCGCGTGCGCGGCGTTGGAGAAAAGCTGCGGGCGCAGGATGGAGCGGTCGGGCGCATAGAGCGCAGCGGCGCGGTTTTCCTTGCCCTGCACAAGGTCGCACAGCAGCATGGCGGCGACCATGGAACCGGTCATGCCCCATTTATGAAAACCGGTCGCAACGAAGAGATTCGGCGTGGAGGGGGCATATCTGCCGATATACGGCACGTCGTCAAGCGGCATACAGTCCTGCGCCGCCCAGCGAAAGCGGATCTTCGCCTCGGGGTAGTACCGTGCGGCAAATGCCTCCAGTCCCGCCCAGCCGTCGCTCTTTTTTCCCGTGCGGTGCGCACCGCCGCCAAGAAGCAGATATTCCCCCTGCGGCCGGAAGGACAGCCCGTCCTCCGCCTCGTCCAGATACATTCCGTCCGGCACAGGCGCGCCTTGCAGCGCGAGAACATAGGAGCGACTCTGGTATAATTTAAGCGGATAGAGGCCATGCTTGTTCCAGATCGGAAAATGCGTTGCGACGATGACCTTTTCCGCCGTGATCGTGGCGTGGTCGGTGTGGTATCGCGCCCCGTCGAAGGAGCGCACCGGCGTTTTTTCAAAAATGTTCAGCCCATGCGACAGACCGGCGACGAACTTGAGCGGATGAAAATGCGCCTGCTGCGGAAAGCGGATCGCGCCGCTCACCGGAAACGGCAGTGCGACGCGGCGCACGTATTCGGCGCGCACTCCGATCACGTCGAGCGCCTCAAGCTCCCGTTCCAACCGACGCGGCGCGCCGAGCGTATAGACATAGTGATCCGCTTCCGCCCAGTCGCAGGGAAAGCGTTCCGCCAAAAGGCGGTACTGCCGCAGCGCCGCCTCGTTGGTCTCATAATATAAATGCGCGCGCTCCACGCCAAAGCGCCGCAGCAGTGTCTGGTAGGTCAGACCGTGCTGCGCCGTGAGCTTCGCGGTGGTACCGGCGGTGACGCCCCGCGCGATGCGGTCGGCCTCCACAAGCAGGCAGTCAACACCGGCCTGTGTGAGCCGGTAGGCACACAGCAGCCCCGCCATTCCGCCGCCGATGATCAGTACCTTTGTCTTTACGTCCTGCCGTAGTTGTTCAAAGGTGGGCAGGTCGCACGTTTGTGTCCATAACGATGCCATTTCTCATTCCCCCGCCGCATAGTGTGCGCGCTGCGGCGAGAATTATGGTTGGAAGTTTTGCGCTTCTTTGCCGTAACGCCCGTGCTATAATGAAAAAATGCATTTTTCGACATGCTGAAAAGGCGGTCACACCGCAAGTGGTGTGACCGCCTTCTATTTTTAGCTAACGCAAAACTCAGTGCTTATCGCGGATCGCAGCCTGTGCGGCAGCCAAGCGGGCGATGGGAACACGGAACGGGCTGCAAGAGACGTAGTTCAGGCCGACCTTGTGGCAGAACTCGACGGAAGCGGGGTCGCCGCCGTGCTCGCCGCAGATGCCCAGCTTGATGTGCGGGCGGGTCGCGCGACCCAGCTCGGCCGCCATCTTGACCAGCTTGCCGACGCCGTTCTGATCCAGATGCGCAAACGGATCGGACTCATAGATCTTCTTGTCGTAGTAGGCGTCGAGGAACTTGCCCGCGTCGTCACGGCTGAAGCCGAAGGTCATCTGCGTCAGGTCGTTGGTGCCGAAGGAGAAGAACTCGGCTTCCTTCGCGATCTCGTCAGCCGTCAGGGCGGCGCGCGGGATCTCGATCATGGTGCCGACGGTGTACTTCATCTCGACATCCGCCTCGGCGATCAGGCGATCCGCCGTTGCAACAACGACGTCCTTGACGTACTTCAGCTCCTTGGCTTCGCCGACCAGCGGGATCATGATCTCCGGCTCGATGCGGTACCAAGAGAATTCCTTGTTGACCTTGATCGCGGCGTTGATGACAGCGGTGGTCTGCATCTCGGCGATCTCCGGATAGGTGACGGCCAGACGGCAGCCACGGTGCCCCATCATGGGGTTGAACTCATGCAGGGAAGCGATGACTTCCTTCAGCTCTTCGACGGTGATGTTCAGCTCGCCGGCGATCTCCGCAATGTCCTCTTCCTTGGTCGGGAGGAACTCGTGCAGAGGGGGATCCAGAAAGCGGACGGTCATCGGACGACCCTTCAGCTCGCGGTACATGGCCTCAAAGTCACCCTGCTGGTAGGGCAGGATCTTTGCAAGCGCGGCCTTGCGGGACTCGACGTTCTTGGCGACGATCATCTCGCGCATCGCCTTGATGCGGTCGGCTTCGAAGAACATATGCTCGGTGCGGCACAGGCCGATGCCTTCGGCGCCGAACTTCACGGCTTGCGCGGTGTCGCGCGGCGTGTCGGCGTTGGTGCGCACGCGCAGGACGCGGAAGCTGTCCGCCCAGCGCATGAAGCGGTCAAAGTTGCCGCTGATGGTGGCCTCGACGGTCGGAACGGCGCAGCCGTAGATGTTGCCGGTGGAGCCGTCGATGGAGATCCAGTCGCCCTCGCGGTAGGTCTTGCCGGAAAGGACGAAGTACTTCTCTTCCTCGTGCATCGCGATGTCGCCGCAGCCGGAGACGCAGCAGGTACCCATGCCGCGCGCGACAACGGCCGCGTGGGAGGTCATGCCGCCGCGGACGGTCAGGATGCCCTGCGCCGCAGCCATGCCCTCGATGTCCTCGGGGCTGGTTTCCAGACGCACCAGAACGACCTTTTCGCCGTTGGCAGCCCATGTCTTCGCCTCTTCGGCGGAGAAGACGACGCGGCCGCAGGCAGCGCCGGGGGAAGCGGCAAGACCCTTGCCGACGACTTCTGCTGCCTTCAGGGCGGCGGCGTCGAACTGCGGGTGCAGCAGTGCGTCGAGCTGCTTCGGCTCTACGCGCATGACGGCCTCTTCGCGGGAGATCATGCCTTCGTCCACGAGGTCGCAGGCGATCTTCAGCGCGGCGGCGGCGGTGCGCTTGCCGTTACGGGTCTGGAGCATATAGAGCTTACCGTTTTCAATGGTGAACTCCATGTCCTGCATATCGCGGTAGTGGTTTTCCAGACGGTTCGCGATGTCGGCAAACTGCTCGTAAACCTCGGGCATTTCCTCCTTGAGCTTGCTGATCTTGCTCGGGGTGCGGATACCGGCGACGACGTCTTCGCCCTGCGCGTTGATGAGGTATTCGCCGAAGAGTGCCTTTTCACCGGTAGCGGGGTCGCGCGTGAAGGCGACGCCGGTGCCGGAGCGATCGTTGAGGTTGCCGAAGACCATCGGCTGCACGTTGACGGCAGTGCCCCAAGAATAGGGAATGTCGTTCATGCGGCGATAGACGTTCGCGCGGGGGTTGTCCCAAGAGCGGAAGACGGCCTTGATGGCCTCGAGCAGCTGCACGGCGGGATCGGTGGGGAAATCTTCGCCCTTGACCTCGCGGTAGTGCGCCTTGAAGAGGCTGACCAGCTTCTTCATATCGTCGGCGTCAAGCTCGATGTCGTCCTTCACGCCTTTTTCTGCCTTGACTTCGTCGATGATGACCTCGAAGGTCTTCTTGGAAAGCTCCATGACGACGTCGGAGAACATCTGGATGAAGCGGCGGTAGGAGTCGTACACAAAACGGGTGAAAGCGGGCGTGGGGTTACCGGCGATCAGACCGGCGGCGACCTCGTCGTTCAGGCCGAGGTTCAGAATGGTGTCCATCATGCCGGGCATGGAAGCACGCGCACCGGAGCGGACGGAGACGAGGAGCGGGTTCTTTGCATCGCCGAATTTCTTGCCGTTGAGCTTTTCGATCTTGGCAAGCGCTGCGTCTACCTGTGCCTTGATTTCGTCGTTGATGTTGCGGCCGTCTTCGTAGTACTGGGTGCAGGCTTCGGTGGTGATGGTGAAGCCCTGCGGCACCGGCATACCAAGCACGGTCATTTCGGCAAGGTTCGCACCCTTGCCGCCGAGCAGCTCACGCATGGAGCCGTTGCCCTCGGAGAACAGGTATACATACTTGTGCATTTGTGGTTTACCCCTTTCGTTTTGAAACGGCGCGGAGCGCCGCTTTTTTGTGAGTCAGACAACTTTGCTTTTACTGCCCGTAGAGTATAGCATATTCTTCCCAAATTTGCAATTATTTTCTTGCTTTTGAGCGAAAAAACTGCAAAAATCATTTCTTTCGAAACTTTATCGGTAAAAAAACGAAAAACAGAATACAAGGCAACATGAAATTGTGCAATTTTCAGAGACGTGGCACGCGGCACGGCGAAATTTTACATAGGCTTTACAAAACGCCGATGTCGGAATTGATGTTGCTTTGTTATGCTGATAGCGTAAGAAAAAATCGGAAAGGAAAGAAGAGAGATGGACATATTTGACGTATTGACGCTGATCGGAGGGCTTTGCCTCTTCCTGTTCGGCATGGACTTAATGGGCGAGGCGTTGGAGCGCCGCGCCGGCAGGAAGCTGCGCGCACTGATCGGCAAAATGACCGGAAAGCCCGTTAAGGGCTTTTTGACCGGCCTTGGCGTCACGGCGATCATTCAAAGCTCCTCCGCCACGACGGTCATGGTCGTCGGCTTTGTCAACTCCGGCATTATGACCCTGCGGCAGGCGATCAACGTCATCATGGGCGCGAACGTCGGCACGACGGTCACGGCGTGGCTTTTGAGCCTTGCGGGCATTGACAGCGGAAGCGTCTGGCTCAGCCTGCTCAAGCCCTCCTCCTTCACACCCGTGCTTGCGCTGATCGGCATTATTTTCTATATGTTCTGCAAGAAGAACGACCGCAAGCGCGACACCGGCATGGCGCTGCTCGGCTTTGCCACGCTGATGTTCGGCATGGAGACGATGAGCGGCTCGGTGGCCGGGCTGCGAGACATTCCGGCGGTCGCAAATCTCTTCCTTATGTTCCAAAATCCGCTGCTCGGCGTGCTGGTCGGCGCCGTCCTGACGGCGATCATCCAGTCCAGCTCCGCCTCCGTCGGCATTTTGCAGGCGCTGACCGGAACCGGTCAGGTCAGCTATGCCGCCGCGATCCCGATCATCATGGGACAGAACATCGGCACCTGTGTCACGGCGCTTATCGCCTCGATCGGCACCAACAAGAACGCAAAGCGCGCAGCCGTGGTGCACCTGATGTTCAACGTCATCGGCGTTGCGATTCTTCTGACGGTCTTCTGCGTGATCAAGGCGGCCTTTGCGCCCGCGATCTTGGGACAGCAGGCCAGTATGTACGGCATCGCGGTAGCCCACTCCGTGTTTAACATCCTGTGCACGGCAATGCTCCTTCCGGCCGGAAGCCTGCTGGAAAAGATGGCGATGCGCCTTGTGCCTGCCGACCGCCGCAAGGAGAGCGTGGTCGAGCTGGATGAGCGCCTGCTGGGAACGCCGTCGCTCGCACTGCTGCGCAGCCGCAGCGTTGCAACGAAGATGGCGCGCTGCTCGGTCAAGGCGATGGAGGACGCGCTCCGGATGGTCACGGATTATTCGCCGGAGACGGCGCAGAGCGTACGGCGCGGCGAGGAGGCCTGCGACCGATATGAGGATATGCTGGGCACGTACCTCGTCCGCGTCAGCGCGCAGAAGCTCAGCGAGGCGGAGAGCTGCGAGACAACGGAGATGCTGAAGCTGATCGGAGATTTTGAGCGCATTTCCGACCATGCCGTCAATGTGCTGGCCTCTGCGGAGGAGCTGCGCGACAAGGGCTTGGCCTTCTCCGGTCAGGCGCAGGAGGAATACCGCGTGATGGCCTCGGCGATCCACGAAATTCTGGAGCTGTCGCTCCGCGCCTTTGAAAACGGCGACGCATCCGTGGCGGCGGAGGTCGAGCCGCTGGAGCAGGTCATCGACGGTCTGAAGGAGCGGCTGCGCACCAGTCACATCCTACGGATGCAGCAGGGAAATTGCAGCATCGCGGCGGGCTTCGTCTGGGCGGATCTGCTGACCGATCTGGAGCGCTGCTCGGATCACTGCTCCAACATCGCGGGCTGCGTGATCGACATCGCGCAGCACAATCTGAACCTGCACGAAACGCTCCGCGCGGTGAAATATGCCGGAGAAGCGTTCCAGCATAAGTTCCGCCGCTACGAAGAAAAATATGCGATCGCGTCGAACGCAAAAGGCTGATCCTTTGCACAGGAAGACGGCGGGTATCCATCGGATGCCCGCCGTTTTTTTGTCTTTCATGGATTTTCACCCTGCCGTAAACACGCAAAAAGCCGCTCTCTTTCAGATGGCGCACAGCGAAATGCTTTGAAACTTCTTCCGCACCCAAGGCTCCCCTGTGTAAGGGGAGCTGTCAGCCGTTAGGCTGACTGA
>OIYV01001627.1_pt1 | contig 10533 bp, 9 predicted proteins | sample 1588251 | NCBI WGS metagenome assembly OIYV01 (sample SAMN03283282) | human gut metagenome | biome: human-associated habitat; material: feces | host: Homo sapiens | place: Peru | collected 2012
GTTGTTTAATCCTAAGACTCAAGTAAGAAATGTTGCTGGTAATGCTTTGATAATGCCCATTAATTCTTTCAGTGATTTATTTTCTAGTTATGCTGACAAGTTAATTGCTAAGAAAACTGGTATTAGAACAACAGGTACTACCAATGTAAAAGCAATGCTTAAAGGTATCAAAAAGGGTGCTTATGAGGCTACTAATGATTACAAAAAAGGAATTAGCACTAAAGATATGGAGGGAAATAGATTTGAAATATCTAATGGTAAATCATTTAGTGAAAATAATCTAATAGGAAAGACTCTAAATAGAACGGAGTCTTTATTAAATTATGTTATGGATGTAGGTGATAGAGTATTTAGTGAAGCTTCCTTTGAAAATTCATTACAAAATCAACTGGTATTAAATAATACAACTAACATTACCCAAGAAATGATAGATATAGCGCATCAAGAGGCTTTATCTAGAACTTGGAATGATAATAATAATTATACTAGATTTGTTTTAGGTGTGAGAAAAGGATTAAATAAATTAAATGTTAATGGGTATGGTCTTGGTGATGTATTGATACCATTTGCAAAAACACCTGCCAACTTAACAAAGGCAATTGTTGATTATTCACCTGCTGGTTTAGTTAGTACCATAAATAAAGGTATTAATTTAAAAAAATCACTTACAAATGGACAATATACTTCTACCATTCAACATGAATTTGTTCAAAGCTTAGGTAAGGCAACTGCTGGTACCATGTTATATATACTTGGTATAGCTCTAGCAAAGGCAGGTATAACAAGCGGTGAAAGTGATGATGATAAAGATACAGCTAATTTTCTAAAAAATACTTTGGGAATTAGTTCTTATTCGATTAAAATTGGTAACAAGTCATTTACTTATGATTGGGCTCAACCTTTGGCAGCACCATTATCAATAACTGCCAATATGGTTAGTTCTAAGGGAAGTGATTCAAAGGCATTATTGGAAGGAATAGTCGGCTCGCTAGATAGTGCTGGTAGTATTCTGTTAGAGCAATCATTTTTACAAAGTATTAGTGACGTCCTTAATGATAACGATGGAGTAGTATCTGGAATTATTAATGAAGTATTAGAATTACCTGCTAGAGCAGTTCCTACTTTTTCCAAACAAATTGCAGATTTAGTTGATAGTACTCAAAGAACTTCATTTGAGTATGGCAAGCCAGTTCAAAGCGCAATTAATAGCATAAAAGTAAAAATACCTTTTGTAAGCAAAACGTTGAGTCCCTCTGTTGATACATTAGGTAGAGAAATACAAAAATATGGTGGAAAGAATAACATATTTAACGTGTTTCTAAACCCAGCCAATGTTAATACTGAAAATATAAGCAAGTCTGCAGAAGAAATATATAGATTATATAAGAAAACAGGTAATCAAACAATAATGCCTAGAGTTGCACCTTATTATATAAATAAAAATGGTGAAAAAATCACCATGACATCTAAAGAAAGAGCGGATTATCAAAAAATATCAGGAGAAATAATTGAAGAAAGTGTTAATAAATTATTAAAAAGTAAAGATTATCAGCAATTAAATGATAATGAAAAAGCGGAAATAATAAACAAAATAGTTAATTATTCCTATAACAAAGCTAGGAAAAAAGTGTTGAATATTGAAATGAGCAGTGAGTATGATAAAATCAGTAGTTATATAAATGATGGTGGGAATGCAGGCGATTATTATTTAAATAAAAAAGAAATTGATTATTCATACAATAATCCAGAAAAATATAAAGTAATTAATCAAGTAACTTCATATAATAAATATTTGTCATATAAAAAAGAGATTGATACTATAAAAGAAAAATACACTAATTCTTCACAAAGAAAAGCCGAAGTTATTAAATATGTTAACTCTTTAAAATTAACAATACCACAAAAAGCAATTCTTATTAGGATGAACTATTCTTCATATAATGATTACAATAATCAAATAATTAATTATATAAATAAACAAAGTATTTCACTGGATGAAAAAAAAGAAATACTTGAGAATTTAGGCTTTAAGATAAGAAATGGGAGAGTGTATTAATTATGAAAAATGATATAGCAAGGTCAATGACCATTGAACAATTAAAACAGCAATACAATTTAGATAGTAAAAAGGTATTGTCAGCAATACAACAAGAGAGAAATAAACTTACTAAAGTAGAAAATGAAATGAATAATTACATTAAAGCTGTAACAAAAGAATTAAGCTCACTTCAAGACCAAGTCGATGGGAACATTGCAACTTGGTTTTTTGATGGGAGTCCAACCTTAGAAAATAATCCAGCAAAAGATTGGGTTACCACGGAAGAAAAAGATAAACACATAGGAGATTTGTATTATGACAAAAGCACTGGATATGCTTATAGATTTCAATTAGAAGGTGAAACATATAATTGGAAAAAACTAACTGATAATGATATTACAAAGGCATTAGCAATAGCAAATAGTGCAAAGGATACGGCAGATAGTAAAAGAAGGACATTTATATCCACTCCATCTCCACCATATGATAGTGGAGATTTATGGATAAAAGAAGGCGAAATATGGATATGTCAGATTTCAAAACCATCTGGAGAAATATATGCTAACGGAGATTTTATAAATAACTTAAACTATACAGATGATACATTTGCAACTGAGGTAAATGGGAAGTTAGAAATTGTTAGTGGAAAAGTAGTAATTATAGAAAAGGGAATTGAAGAAATAAATCAGAAAATAGAAGATAACAAGTATTATGTTGACAACGAAGGAAACAAGCAATTAATATCTTCAAGTGTTTCACAATTTATGCAAGATATTGACAGCATCAATATGTCGATTTCTTCCTTGGAAACAAGTATTGAGGAGAATAATGTATTAACAAACAATGTTTCCTCAAATTTGGATAACAATTATTTAACTAAAGAACAAACTGAGCAATTAATACTTAATTCAGAGTCAGGTCTGAGCAATATATTTACTAAAATAGGTGGGAATAATTTAATAAAAAATAGTGCTTTATATTTTAAGAAAGATAATATTTATGATTACTGGATAGGTAGCGCAAAAAAAATTATTTATAGCAATGCTCAAAGTAATACTGCAATAAGTCTAAAAAACAGCTCATTTAAACAAAGTATAAGTTTAGCAAATAATGATTATACACTTTCATTCAAATATAAAAGATTAAATTCTTTAGGAAGTGCAAACGTAAAAATAAACAATGAAACAATTTCTCTAGAAGAAACTGGTGAAATAAAAAAGACACTTTCTATAACAACTAATCAATTTGAAATAGAATTTAATTCTACTTTAGATGATAGCTATATAATTTATGACTTAATGCTAAATGTCGGAACTGAATCATCAACTTGGAGCCAATATGCAAATGAAATACATACTGATACGGTTAATATTTCAAAAGGTATCACTGTTGAAGCAACCGAAAATGATACAATAGGAAGCCTAGGAGCAGATGGTTTAAAAGTTGAAAACAAATATACAAATGAAACAGTATTAAAAGCCACCGATACAGGTATGGAAACACCAGAAATAATTGCAAAAACTGGTACTATGGGTGGAGCATCAATTAAAAAGGTTGGTAATCAATCTTGGATTGTAGGAGTGTGATAATATGGCTTTAGTAATAGGAACAACGTATTCAAAGACAGGTACAAGAAGTGGAGGAAGTAATTCCAACAACTATGCAGGTATAGATTATATTTTAGTAAGTCAAGATGTTATCAATAATACATCAAAAATAAGAATTAGACCTTGGATAGCAAGAAACTCTTCATCATCGGGAGCATATCAAGGCTCCCAAGCAGAGCTTAAAGTATCGGCAGATAATCAAACACAAAAAAAAGCAAAGTTTACGTACGATTTAAGAAATACAACGACAGACAAAAAGTATTATCTAACAACTTCTAATCCGTTTAAAAAAGCCTCAGGAACTAGTGAACCATATGATTTTACAGTAAAACATAGTGATGACGGCGCAAAAACAGTAAATCTGTATGCATATATTCCACTATATAATGAAGGAACAGCAGGAAATTACACAGTAAACATTAATGTGGAATTACCAAAAATACTAAGGGGCTCAATAATTGATACTATATCATCTTATAACGCGGAAGAAAATATTACTTTACCGATAACAAAATATGTTGATAATTATCATGACGTTTTAGAGATTTATAATAGTGATAAAACAGTGTTACTTGCAACTGTAGATAATGTTGAAAATGGAGATACAATTAATCTATTAACACTTCTTGGAGCAGATTTATTATACACTACAATGACAACTAAATTTTATAAGTTTATTTTTGTAATAAATACATATTCCGATAGTAGCAAGACTACTTTGGTCGGAACAAATCAAAAAGATACTGCTGGCTATTTGGCGAGCGACACATCAAGCCCATTATTTGTAGATTTTGATATAGAAGATAGTAATGACACAACATATGCATTAACCAATAATCGAAGTACATTTATAAAAGGGTATTCAACTTTAAAGATAAGTAATTTAAATGCTGAAGCACAGAAAAAAGCAAGTATTACAAACTGGATAATAAATGATACATCAATTGCAAATACTGGAAATAATGTTATTTCAATAGAAAATTATAATACTAACTCGGTAACAGTCTATGCTCAAGATTCACGTGGAATGTCTACACCTCTTATAAAAACAATGACCAATTTTATAGAATACTTTAAGTTAACTAAAGGTGTGCAAAATATAGAGCGTATTGATGATATCACTGAACAAGTAAAAATATCTTTTGAAGGTGATGTTTGGGATGGCAATTTTGGAAGTACAGATAATGCTTTAGAAGTATCATACAAATATAAAATTACTCAAGATAGTACATGGATAGATGGAATTAGTACAATAACACCAACAGTACAAAATAATAAATATTCATTTAATGGATTAACATTGGGTGACACGAATAATGGTTTTAACATTGGAAATTCATATGATATTAAAGTAACTGTTAAAGATAAATTATCACAAGTTGAATTTATATATCAAATTCAATCAGGAAAACCTGCCATTGCATTATATGGTAATAAGGTAGCACTTGGAGATAAATTTGATGAAGATGATACAGTGCATAATGTTCAATTATGGGGTAGTGTAACATATAACGGAGATGAAGTATTTACCGATTACATTACGGAGCAAAATACATCAGGAATTTGGACTTATAGAAAGTGGAATAGTGGTATATCTGAATGCTGGAGTACATCTTATATTGCATCAGGAAGCCACACAATGAGTAAAAATGGTAATATTTATGCTAGTACTACACATGAATATGCTTTTCCAGCAGGTTTATTTATTGATACACCAATTCTATCAGCAAACGTGCAACAAGGTGGGGGCATGTGGGCAAAAGCGACAGGCTCAACAACCTCAGAAAAAGCAGTTATTGGCTTTTTGCGAAGTAATGATGATACATCAAGCATAAATTTCAATATGATTGTAAAGGGAAGATGGAAATAGAAAGGGGTAAAAATGAAAGAAAGAATTAAAAAAGCATTACTAAAAATTCCTAAAATAATTAGGGATTTTTTAGTTGCAGATATTTTAGAAGACAATAAAAAGATTCATGCAAAATTAGATAGAGTTGAATCTGAATTAAAGAAAAATACACTAGATACAATGAAGCTTGCAATATGCAATGACTGTATTCCGTTATCAGAACGGGTGAATATTGGAAAAGAGTATATTTCAAAAGGTGGAAATGGAGCAGTAAAAATAAAAGTAAAAATATTAGAAGAAGAATACGAAAACAAATTAAGGAGTGAGAATCATGTTAGATTTTAATTTAATAAAAAACGTTTTAATCGTAGCCTTAGCAGGCTCAATAATAACGACCGCAATAGTGCAGAAAACGAAAGAGATGGTATCAAATAAAAAAATATTAGTGATTTTATCATTATTAATATCACTGATAGTAGGAACACTATTTTCAATATGTTTCAGTAACCTATCTATAGTAGATGGGCTATGGGTTGGAGTAATTACTTGGGTTGGTGCAGATACTATCTATAAAACATTTGAGGATAAAATATTCACACCATTTAGTAAATTACATGAAATAGAAGAAGTACCAAAAGAAGATATAAAAACACTTGATGATTTAAAAGAGGAGATAGAAAATGAGTAAGTATTGTATTATGCCATTAAAATACAATGGTGTTACAACAAAATTCGGTGATACATCATCTCCTTATTACTCTAAAGCAAAACCACATAGAGGAGTAGATTTAGGATGGAATAGTAGTTATGGAGGGCAATACAATACACCAGTGTATGCAGTAAATGATGGAGAGGTAATTTTAGTAGGAACTTCAACTGGAAGCGGTAATGCTGGGAATTATATTTACATAAGGCACTCATTTGATGGTAATTATGATTTATTATCCAGATATTGCCATTTAAAAGATAATTCAATCAAAGTTAAAAAAGGTCAAAAGGTTAAAATGGGAGAACAAATTGCTACAATGGGTGGTACATATGGTTACGCAGTCCATTTACATTATGAAATGTGGAAAGTACCAAAGTCTTGGAAATATAATTATAGCGATAGAACAAAATATGTTGTAAATCCATTATTATATACCTTTGCAGATGATGGCCAAAAAATTGGAACTGGAGAAGATAGTAAAGCAATTGTAAGACTACTTGGAAAAGGCAAAAAAGCAAAGAAAGATACTTCTAAAAATCAAATTGAAGTAACTGGCTATCAGCTAAGAATTAGAAAAGGAGCAGGAACAAACCAAACAATTTTAGGCTATATAGATTATGGTATCTATGACTATACAGAAACTAAAGTGTCTAATAGTTATACTTGGTATAACATAGGAATAGGCTGGGTAGCAGGAACGAAAGCAGAAACAAAAGTCTACCCAAAAGAAGAAGTAAAAGAAGAACCAAAGAAAGACACTACTATAGAAGAACTGAACAAAAAAATGGCAGAATACGAGGCAAAGATAAACAGCCAAAAAACGGTCATAGAAGAACAAAAAGTCAAAATAGAGGAATTGACCGAAAAAGTGGAAAGCAACCCAAATTTAAGAAAGTACACGTCAAATAAGTCCACATATATTAAACTAAAAACGGGAGAACAGATTTATTTCTAGTTCTCCTTTTTTTTATACAAAATGTAATTACAATTGTAAATATGTATGCATGCATGCTAAGTTATATATTTTTTATAATAAAGGTCTTCTTCCTTCCAGTTAGGATAATGTCTCTTGAAATTTGCAATAACTTTTTCTCCGCCCACTCCATAATTATCAAATCTGCTATGGCACTTGTTAGGTGTTAAATCTGTACAGGCGGTAAAAATATTTTGTTCTATACCTAATCCACCTCTAGACCTTCTTATATAATGTGCGTTAGGCATTACATTATAACAATTGCCACATATAACACATCTTCCTTTATCCCTTTTCCACACTTTCTTTTTTACCGACATAGGTATGTCTGTTGCTTTACTTCTTTTTGATTTCATATTTTTATGCAAAAAATTACTCTAAAATTACTCCGAAATAGGTGAAAAAAATATTTTTTTTAAGTAATTTATGGAAAAATTATACGTAAAAAGCCTTGTTCTATAAAGGTTTTGTATATATATAAATCCCGCTGGAGCCACCAGATAATGCGTATATAACCCTTCTAAAGGGTTTTTCTTTTATTAAAATTATGATATAATAAATATGCTATATGGTGGTATTATGAATTATAAATTTAAAATAAATGAATTTGAAGGTCCTTTAGATTTATTACTAACTTTAATTAAAGAATCAAAGATGGACATTATGAATATTGAAATAATTAAATTAACTAATCAATATTTAGATTATATCGAAAGTATGAATGATTTAAATCTTATTGTAGCGTCCGAATACCTTGTACTCGCCAGTGAACTTATGTATCTCAAGTCAAAATGCCTATTACCAAAAAAAGATGATGAAGAAGAATATGAAGATGCAAAAGAAGACTTGGTTAATAGACTAATTGAATACAAACAATATAAAGAAGTAACTACTGCTTTCAAAAATTTAGAAGAAAAAAGAAAAGAAGTCTTTACCAAAGTCCCTTCCAATTTGAAAGAATATAGTGATGGCTCAATTAAATTAGGTGGAGATGTAACTCTAAACGACCTTTTAAAAGCTTTTCAAAATTTCTTAGATAGAAAAAAATACACTGAACCACTTACAACAAAAGTTACAATGAAAGAATACTCAGTAGAAGAAAGAACAAGAGACATTAAAAACATACTTAAATACCGTAAAAAAGTAGAATTTTTTGAACTTTTTGATAACTTTTCTAAACCATATGTAGTTGTTACATTTTTATCAATTCTAGAAATGGCTAAGAAAAATGAAATTGTTATTATACAAGAAAATAACTTTGATAAAATATATTGTGAGGAGGCATAATAATGGAAGCAGCGCTTGAAGGATTACTATTTTTAGTAGGAGACGATGGTTTAACTTTAGAACAAATGTCTAACATTCTAGAACTCAGTAACGAAGAAGTTTTAGACAATTTAAACAAATTAAAAAATAAATATAGTAACATTTCATCAGGATTACTAATAAAAAAATTTGGGTCTTTATATAAATTAACTACCAAAAATGAGTATTCTAAATATTATAAAAAACTAGAAGAAATATCTAATATAAGAAATTTATCACAATCAGCACTTGAAACTTTAGCTATTATCGCGTATAATGAACCTATAACACGTATTAAAGTTGATGAACTACGAGGAATTAATTCTTCACAAATGATTAAAAATTTAATTGCTAAAGATTTTGTAAAAGAATTAGGTAAAAGTACAGAACCTGGTAAGCCAACTCTATATGGCGTTACAGATAACTTCTTAGATTATTTTGGTTTATCAGATATAAAGGATTTACCAAAACTAGAAGAAAAGGTAGTAAATGACGATGAAGTAGATTTATACAAATCTAAATATCAAGAAGAAGTTATTGAACAACTATAAACTTCTATGCCTGTGTGGCGGAATTGGTAGACGCGCTGGACTCAAAATCCAGTATTAGCAATAATGTGTGGGTCCGAGTCCCACCACAGGCACCAGATTGATAGAAAGCTCGAACTTTTCGAGTAGTAATAAATGCTAGCTAGAAATAGTTAGTTTTTTTAATATAAATTTTATTATATAAAAAGATTAGTTGTATTTCAAACTAATTCAATCAACAAATTGTAATTTGTTATTATTTATTTTTTTTAACAAGTATTACTCCAATTACCGTTATAACAACAATCATAAATGGAGCTACTTTAAAATATACCCACTCAAATGAATGCCATATAGTTCCAATAACTGCCCATTCTGGATTATTATAATCCCAATTTTGATATGGACTACCTAACACTGCTAATAATATAAATAATAAAATCAAACAAACATCAGCTATTATTAAAGCATTAACAAATATCTTTCTTTTTTGCTTTTGTTCTTTAGATAATTGTTCATTAATAACTTCTAGCTTCTCTGATATTACCTTTAAGTCGTTTTTTTCCTGTTCATCAATGTTCTCTCCAAGAATCATACTAACTGGTGTATCAAATACTTCCGATATAGATATTAACATTTCTGCATCTGGAACAGATAATCCTTGTTCCCATTTTGATACTGTTTGTCTTACAACATTTAATTTAACGCTTAATTCTTCTTGAGAAAGTCCTTTATTTTTTCTTAATGTTTTTAAATTATCTTTTAACATTTATAATTCCTCCTTTCGTTAAATAAATTATATGACAAAAACTCTGTTGCTACAAGCAATGCATTTTAACATATCTATTAAACACTGTTATATCAAAGCTTTCAACTAATTTATAAATTACTATTTATCTGTTCCATCTGTGTAATTATATCACGATTTTAACAGATTTTTATTACTAAATTAAAACATCCAAGATTCATCCAACATTTCTAGTATATATCCAACATTTGGAAGTAAAATAGAACCTTGCAAACCCTTTAATTAAAAGGGATAAATCAAAAGTATGGTAGAGTTCTTCCGTATTTTAACTCAATTTTGCGAGTGCAAAATAAGAAATGATAGCACTATAAATTCTTTATTTATATATTATAAATTAAGGTAGTGCTATCAATTCCTTTATCCTGCTTAATAATATAGTAATAAAAATACACTTAATTATTAGTGTATTTTATCATTAAATAGTTACTATTTCCATGGTTATTAAATAATTTTTAATTTTATCAATTACATCATCTATATTTTTATCTAACCAATTATATTTTGGATTATTAAGGTTTATTTTATATAATCTTGAACTAGTAATTTTTTCAAATTGATTAATCAAATCTTTTACATTATTAACATTGATTGATTTATCATCATAAATTAAAATTTTAAAACATTTTTCAAGCTTTTCTTTATTAAGTAGTTTATTATCTATTAAATAATAAAAATCAAATATATCTTTATATCTAGTTGATCTAATATTAAATTTTA
>OIYV01001628.1_pt1 | contig 10532 bp, 8 predicted proteins | sample 1588251 | NCBI WGS metagenome assembly OIYV01 (sample SAMN03283282) | human gut metagenome | biome: human-associated habitat; material: feces | host: Homo sapiens | place: Peru | collected 2012
TATATAGTTGAAGCACTCTAAAAAGGGAAAGGCGGTGGAGAAGCACAGATGCGAAGAATCGTGCTGGATTTGCAGGGCGGCCTTTTGGCAGAGGCAGTCATGCAGGTGCTTGCGGGATACGATCCGGACTTCATCGTCTATCGCTCTTCAAAACCGGAGGATACGCTTGCGCTTTGCCGAAGCTGTCATGCCAATGTGCTGGTGATGGAGGTCATCCGACAGGGTATCTGGAAGCTGAGCGAGCGACTCAGGCTCTGCAGTGCTGTAAGGCAGCTCGGTTGGGCCTGTAAGGTCCTGCTTCTGGTAGATGAGACCACGGACGAACTGCTTGCCTCAGAGGTGCGGCAGACGGTGAAGGATCAGCTCGCCGATAGTTTTATCTATGCGTCGGTATCCCCAACCTACCTCGCGGGGGTGATCGACACGCTTTGAAAGGATGGGTGAGAAATGAAAAAACTTCGGGCATACCAAAGCGAGGAAGGGAGTACATAAAAGCGGGACGAATGAGAGCAGCATTGGGCGCAGCCGGAGGCGTGTCGGCCGATCGGCCGAAAACGCATTTATGCTGCGGGACGATCGCCGAAAACGTCTCTGTAACACCAAGTACCTGATGGACTCAATTTGTACAACGTAAAAAGGAGGAATCAAGATGAAATCAACCACACAACGCAGGATATTCAGCTTATTGCTTTCATTGGTAATGCTGGTCAGCCTTCTTCCCGCCTTGGGAAGCACAGCCTCCGCCGCGGGCAGCGGCACCACCGAAAGCGACCCGAAAATCGTAACCACCTACGCAGAGCTCAGCTCCGCCCTAAGCTCCGGCGTCGCCTATGTCAAGCTCGGCGCCAACATTACCACCAAGGAGTTCAACGACGGCGCGGGATATACCAAATCCATCGTCCAGACCGGCAAGGTCACGCTGGATCTCGACGGCTATTCCGTGACCTTTTTCAGCAGAACCTCTCCGCTCCCGGCTGCCATCCGCGTCACGGGCGATCTGTCGGTCAAGGACAGCCGCGGCGGCGGCAAGCTCTACATCGACGCCAATCCCAATACGGCCAGCAGCAAGCAGGTGCTGATCCTCGCCGAGACCGGAAGCTTCACGCTCAACAGCGGGCGGATCGGCGTCGATAACGGCCTGGCCAAAAACAGCATCGTCGTCGTCGAGGGCAAGGGCGACGCGAAGGTCGTCTTTAACGGCGGCAAGGTCGACGCCATCTCCCCGATGGTCGGCATTCCCTATGTCTATTCCGCCCTGCTGTCGTCCAACTGCAAGGCCGAATTCAACGGCGGCGAATTTGAGGGCCTGGTCGGCTTCACATACGCCGCCCGAACGGACGGGAAAAGCAAGCCGAAGGCCGTGATCAACGGCGGAAAATTCAAGGGCGGCATTGTCGTCAAAAAGGGCAGCGAGACCATCACGCTGGGGCGGTCTTTCCCCATCAGCATCCAAGGCGGCAGCTTTGGCCGCGGCTTCTTCACGGAGAATTTCGCGCTCAGCAGCAGCGAGCAGACCCCGGAAAACCTTGCCTTTGCCGCAATGTTCCCGGAGAGGACCGCTCTGCTTCGCCCCGACGAGCGGCCCCGCCTGATCTACCGTCAGAAGGACGTCAAGACCGAATACATGGCAAACTCCATCTCGAAGGAGTACCTCATCGCCCTGTCGACCAAGAACCTTGACGACTATAAGCGCGTCGCCTTCTCGTCCTACAGCGGCACGGCCTATACCGACGTCTGCACCAACGCCTTCGGGCTGGTCAAGGTGGAGGTCAACGGTGCGCCGGCCTATGTGCCGCACCAGATGGACGTGACGGGCGGCTACAGCGGCGCTCCGCTGTACGCGCTCAGTCCGAAAAAGCAACTCCGGTTCTACTGGGTCCCCCTGCCGCAGGCGATGAAGGACGCAGGCTACAGACAGAAGATCAGCTACACGCTCAACGGTACGGATTATCCCGTTACCGCCAGCAGCTACAATAACAATCTCTTGTTTCAGACTATCCCTGTGAATAGCTATAGCTACCAGACGGAGGTGCAGAAGCTGGGGATCACCGTCGAGCTTTATAAGGACGGCGAGCCGCTGAGACTGAGCGGCGCTTCCAATATGTTCCTGATGCGCTACCGGATGATGTCGGAGACCGATGTTGCCATTCCCGAGGTCACGCTGACGGTGAAGGACGGCGACCTGATCGCCGCGTCCGCCGCGACCGACAGCCCGATTACCGTCTCCGACGACGAAAGCTGCACCGTTTCCAGTCAGGTGAACTGGGCGGACAACGGAGCCAAGCGCAACAAGACCGTGGTTCTGAAGGCAAAGGAAGGCTTCTACCTGACAAGTGAAACGAAATTCAACGTCGTCGGCGCGAACAAGATCACGGCGAAGTGGCTCTACAGCACGGACAGCGGTCAGACCTGCGTCGTCGGCGTGGAGGCGGAGGAGTGCGAGCTGATCACCGAGGCAAAGGGCATCGTGCGCGGTCTGGTCTATTATAATCGCGTCAATGACATCTACATGGAGTCGTATGAGCCGAGCAAATACACCATCACCGTCAAGAAGGTCAGCGAATACATCCGCTCCTCCGGCTCTACCATCTATGACAGCTTCCTGTGGCCGGATGAGCTGCTCGACGAGACCGGCGCTCCCTATTATCTCTACTGCACAGTCGAGGCAAAGCCCGGCTATGTGTTCCGCAGCGGCACCGGAAAGCTGAAATATGCCAATGAGGAGTGGAAGCCCGGAAAATGGGCGGAGGCCATTTGGAACGACGACTGGATGGACATGGACAACATCAGCGCCGGCGCATGCTATAAGCTGCACGACAAGACCGACACCAATCTCGGCGGCCTTTGGCTGAACCGGCTCGAGCTGACCAGCCTGAATCTGTCCGTGAAGGCGCCTGTCGCAGGCGAAAGCCCCGCGCCGGGCAGCGACTACTGCAAGATCGACGGCCTGCCGCCGTACATGAAGCTCGAGCGCGTCGATTGGCTGAAGTGCTATGACGACTGGAAGTACTATTCCGATAAGCCCTTTGCCTTCCGGGCAGGAAAAACGTCGGACGGCGAGAGCTGCGAATACCAGTGCTTTATCTATGTCTCCTATGACCTTAGCGGCGTCGGGGTCGCGAAGGGCGCCAAGTTCTACCTCAACGACACGACGTGCAAGCTGGACTGGGAGAAAAAGTTCTTCTGGTCCGAGGCCATGACCGCCACGGGCACCCCCGTGCAGGAGGACCCCGTGATCACGGCCACGGCGGGTGCAAACGGCATGATCACGCCCTCCGGCAGCGTTACGGTCAAGAAGGGCGCGGATCAGACCTTTGCCATCCAGCCGAACGCCGGCTACACCGTGTCCAAGGTGCTGGTTGACGGAGCGAATGTCGGCGCGGTGACGTCGTATACCTTCAAGAATGTCACGGTCAACCATACCATCGAGGCGGTCTTTGCGAAGGCAGGAGCAACTCCGACCAACCCCTTCGTCGATGTTGCCGAGAGCGCGTACTATTACGACCCGGTGCTGTGGGCGGTGGCAAACGGCATTACCTCCGGCGTGGATGCGACGCATTTTGACCCCGAGGGCACCTGCACCCGTGCGCATGCCGTGACCTTCCTGTGGCGCGCATCGGGTCAGCCGGAGCCGAAAACGACGAATATGCCGTTTAAGGACGTAACGCCCGGCAGCTACTATGAGAAGGCCGTGCTCTGGGCCGTGGAAAACAATATCACCAACGGCACCAGCACCACCACCTTCAGCCCGAATGCAAACTGCACCCGTGCGCAGATCGTTACCTTCCTCTGGCGCAGCAAGGGCGAACCGGTTGCCAGCGAGACCAACAACCCGTTCACGGACATCGCATCGGACTACTACATGGACGCCGTTTTCTGGGCAGTCGAGAAGAACATTACCAACGGCACCAGCGCCACCACCTTCAGCCCGGAAGCAAGGTGTACCCGTGCGCAGATTGTCACATTTATCTACCGCGCAATGGTTGCCTGACCGAGAGTGTGCGCGGCGGGACATCCGCCGCGCACACCCCGTAGCCCCGATGCAGAGATATGCTACTTTACAGTATAAGGAGAGATTGCATTGCAGGTCTTAATTCAAAAAATGCCGGAAAATCTGCCGGAATTTGAACTGCTCGCCGCCAAGGGACGGCAGCCGGAACGCATCTGCGCCCTGTTTCTGTGCGCGCTGGCGCTGTTTGATCGGGATAAGGATGCGGGCACCGCCGCAATGAACCTTCTGCGCGGTCCGAAGCCCATGACGCCGTATGACGCTCAGTTCCTGCGCGACCGGCTGCGCGGCAAATCCTATCTGCCGCTTGCGTATTTTGAAGGCGCAACGCCCGAAAACGGGTATCAGCCACGCGTGCCGTTCACGCTGAACGTGACGGCAGACCCCAGAGCGCAGGATATGGAGCCGGGCTATCTGCGTGTCTTCCTGAAAACGGCGGGCGCGGATTCGCCGCGGCCCATGAAGCTGCGTCAGAAGGCCTCGACCGGCGAATGGTTCCTTTGGGAATATTCCAGCATCCTCAGCGGTATTCGCATCCCTGCGGCGGAAGACCCGTGGGCATAACAAATGCTGAACACCGCAATTACAAAACGCTCGGCGAGGAGATTGAGCAGGAGACCGCACACAAACGGCTGTCCCCTGCCTCAGCCGTGACGCGACAACCACGCGAACGCAAGCGACTGCTGCGGATACTGCGGCAGCGCGGTAAGCGGAAACCGATCCGTCAAACGCTTTCAAAGAAGAAAGGACACGAAATAATGAAAAAGTATGTAGTATTGCTTTTGATCGTAGCTGCACTTCTGACGCTTGCCTCCTGTGGCAGCAAGGATGCGCTCGCCGGAACATGGTCTGCGGATTTCGAATATGACGGCACGATCACCTGGACATTCAACGGGAAAGGCAAATGCACCATGGAGAATGCTTATATAAAGCAGAGCGGCACCTATTCCATCGACGGCGACCAGCTTACGGTGACGCTGGAGACATGGGACAAGCCGTCTGTATACACATTCTCTGTGGATGGAAGCAGCCTTACCCTACAGGAGAACTCCGGCTACGGCATCAGCGGCACCTTTGCAAAAAAATAAGCTGCACAGAAGCCGACGCGAATAGAAGCAACGTAAAAAATGTCTCAGATATGCACTCGTGTTTTCGCCGGGATCGCATGTTGTTTTCTGGTGATCGGTAAATTTGTGCATCCCTGAAGGAACGGGAGGTAATTATGAAACAAGCAAAGACCAGGCTCCTATGCCTGCTTCTTGCAGTGCTGGTGCTGTTCAGCCTCACCGCCTGCGGCAAGAATAAGGGGGCAGGCTCCGATAAGGATAAGGCGGCAGACAATTTGATCAAGCTCGGTGACTATGAGCTGCTCTACAAGAGCGCGTGCATCATGGAGGATTCGGACGGAAACGACGCGATCGTCCTGACGCTGGACTTTACAAACAACAGTAAGGAAAATGCCTCATATCTTTGGAGCGTAGACGAAACCTTTATGCAGAACGGCGCAGAGCTGGAGGTCGCAGCTGTCTTTGCCGACAGTGAGACCTTTGATACAGTGATCGCCGACCAGTTCACGGAGATTGCGCCGGGCGCAACGCTGGAGGTGCGCACTGCTTACGTGCTGCGTGACACGACCGGCGAAGTCAAAGCAACTTTTGAGGAAATGCTCGGCAGTAAAAACGGCACGATCACCATCGACCCATCTACGCTCAGCCGGAAAACGGTCTCCCATACGCAGCCGGAAACCACATTGCCTGATCCGACCGACGACACACTGCTCGATTGGTGGAACGGCGAATGGTACGGTTGGTGGAAAATGACCGGTTGCTCCGGATATTACGAGAGTATGGAAGGACAGTGGTGGGATATCTGCGGCGCAATCGACATTGACGCAGATTACACGGGTACTGTCACGCTTTGGGACGAGGATTTCACCAGGGCTGAGCCCATGGCTTCGGCGACGATCCGCCTGAACGAGGCCGGAACCGGTGAGCACGGCACGGTGATGTCCGAGGACGGCTGGTTCACAAACGTAGCGCTGGAGCGTGGGGACTGGGTCGTTGACCCCGGCCGTTTGGAGTACGACGACATGATTTGGATCAGCGGCGACTATGAAGACGGTGACGACAAGTTCCACTACGATATCTATCTGCGCCCGTGGGGGCTCTACTGGGAGGACATGGAGGAGGATGCATATCCCTACCGCTATACCGACTGGTATCTGCCGCTGATCGACGCAGGCGCTGCCATGCCGGACGCCATCGGAGAAGGAATTGTTCCGACAGAAAGCGCTCCACTCACCCCGGCGGATGCTATGGCATCCGCCGGAGACGGCATCGTGACTGAGGAGCAGGTACAGAAGGGCTACGTCTGGATGAACGAGGTCAATAGGAATATTTTCGACGCAACTTACGATGATATTGCTGCCTACTTCGGCGTAAAAGGCCGGTTTGTCAAAGAAGAGTACAGCGACCACATGGGGGCGAACTACCGCTACTACGAATGGGTCTCTGCGGACGATGACTCCCATTTCATCTACGTCAATTTCAAAGAAAAGGAGTCGGGCGTTTATACGGTAAGTGCCTACAATACCAGCGGCTTCTCCGGCAAAGAGGCCATCGCAAAGTATCTTGACATCGTAAAGGCAGAAGCCGCCGAGGCAAACAGGGCAGCGTCTGCGAACGCCGAGATGAAGGACTTCTCCACAGAGGTCACCCAGTTTGCACAAGACGATGTGAAGGTCAAGATCATGACGAAGATCCCGGTATCCGGCTGGTCGTTCAACGAGGGAAAGCGCTGTCTGGTAGAAAACGACAATCCCGCAGCGTTCGGTGCGGGCACCATCCAGTTTGAGGTAAGAGAGAACGTTGAAAAATTTGATTTCTACAAGGATGACTTCGAAAACTATCAGGATATCGAGGACCGCGTAATCGGCGGCATCACCTTCCACGGCCGCACCTATAAGCACATCGGCTACGAATGGATCCAGTATATCGCGCAGCTCGACGATAGCCGTGCGCTCTCCATAGGTCTGCGAAATATGGACTGCTTCCCGGGAACGATGCCGGACATCATTCTCAGCAACATGACGTTCCAGTAAGGGAGGTATCCTTCTGAAAAACTGTATAAAAACCGGCTCCCGCCCCAATTTGGAGCGGGAGAATCCGGCAATTCACGAAAATAAGGAGAAGCTGCTGTGAAGCGCAAAGCGTTCTTCCTCATGGCAGGCCTGTGGATGGGGCTGCTCGGTCTGACCGCCTGCGGCGGCGTTGACACCTATCAGTACCCGGAGACGGCGGTCCTTTTTGACGACTTCCACATCAAAAAAACCGTTTACAGCCCGGGGGTCATGAAGCTCTATTACCGCGGCGGGCAGTTCAAGGACACGCCCATCCGCTGCTACGACGCGAATTTTGAAGATCTGGGCGATCAGTTTGAATATTCCTTTCAAAACGGCGTTCTGACAGTTCAGGCGGATTTTGCAGAACAAATCAGCGGACTCACGATTGAGGATAAAGACCACGATACGGTCTATCATCTGCGCTATCTGGACTCTCCGCAGTTTGCGTGGCTGGCGGATACGTTCTGGCTGGACTACGGTATGATGACGATGGGCGACGAGGCGCGGTATTACAGCGATGCGGAGCGGCAGGCGCAGGCAGAGCGGGAGAGCGCCGAGCATGAGCAGACACGCGATGTTTTTGCGCTGCTCGAGGGCACGTGGATCTCCGAGGATGGTCTGCAAAAATATGTGTTTTCCACGGACGCAGACGGGAGCGAATTGCGTGCGGTGGAGCTGTGGTTCGACGAAACGGAGCAGAAATGGAATGGCTGGGAGCTGTGCGTCGAGTCCGCGTTTCAGACGCCGTATTTCGGCGGAGAATACAGTGAGGACGTGGCGGAGCACCTGCAGGAGATCGTGCTGGGAAACAGCGACCATGCGGCGGCGGATATGTGCGTCTTGTACGATTCGGAAGAAAACGTCATAAGAGACACGAACACGATCTATCACAAGCAGTGAGCCTGCGGGACATATCCGGAATAACACGATCATAACTGTGTTCGGCGCCGCAATCTGCCCTTGTGGGCTGTAACACTGGTCTGAGAAATGAGGAACTTAGATGGCAACACAAATCACAAATTATCAATGTCCCGCCTGTACGGGACCGCTCCATTTTGTAGGAGAATCCGGCAGGCTGGAGTGCGATTACTGCGGCTCAAGCTTCGATATCGCAGAAATTGAAGCGTTCTACGCGGAAAAAGAAGCAAAAGCGGCGGAAGCGGCGCAGAAGCAGGCAGAAACGGAAGCGGCTCAAAAATCTGCCGAAGCGGAAGAACAACAGACTGCCGCAGACGGCTATGACTGGGATGCTTCCGGTCTGAGCGAGGACTGGGGCGCGGATGCGGCCGACATGAAAGCCTACTGCTGCCCGTCGTGCGGTGCGGAGTTGCTCTGCGACGCGACGACCGCAGCCACCTCCTGCCCATACTGCGGAAATCCGTCAGTGATTCCGGGGCAGTTCGCCGGCATTTTGAAGCCCGACTTTGTGCTTCCCTTCAAGCTGAGCAAGGAGGACGCCATCAAGGCGCTGAAGAAGCACTATCTCAAAAAGCCTCTGCTGCCATCGACCTTCTCCAAAGCCAACCATCTGGAGGAGATCAAGGGTGTGTATGTACCTTTCTGGATGTACGACGGCGAGGCCAGCGGAAGTGCGCAATTCCATGCTACGCAGGTACATACCTACACCTCAGGAGATTATGAGATTACGGAGACAAGCCACTATGATGTGCGACGCGCAGGCTCCATTGCCTTTGAAAAGATCCCGGTGGACGCGTCGAGCAAAATGCCGGATGATTACATGGACTCCATCGAACCGTATGACTATGCAGATCTCAAGCCGTTTTCTACGGCGTATCTGCCCGGATTTCTGGCAGACAAATATGATGTAAGCATTGAAGAAAGCCGGGAGCGGGCAGACAAGCGCTGCACAGGCTCGCTGGTCGCTGCCCTGCAGAGCACTGTAACCGGCTATACCTCCTGTAATGAAACAAGTCGAGATATCCACCTGAAGCGTGGCAGGGTGCATTACGCGCTGCTTCCCGTCTGGCTCCTGAGTACAAAATGGGAGGGAAAGGATTTCCTTTTTGCCATGAACGGCCAAACGGGCAAGCTGGTAGGCAAACTTCCCGTCAGCACGAAACGGGTCGTCGGTCTGTTCGCGGCAATCGCGGCGTTGTTCATTGCCATCAGCGTGACTGCGCTGCTGCTTTTGGCGCGTTAGGGAGGGCTGAGACATGAAAAAAAGAATATGCTGTCTCCTGCTGACATTTATGCTGGCGTTTGTATTCTGCGTGAGTGTAACTGCGGCTGAGCAGACAGGCGCGCAGCTCCGTTATGTGACGGACGCGGCCGGGCTTCTCAGCGAAGGCGAAAACGCCCGGCTGGAAAAGATGGCGGAAAGCGTCTCTCAAAAATATGGTATCGGCGTTTATATCGTAACCGTAGAGGACTATCGGGACTTCCATTCCGGAGGCGTCTATAAGGCAACCTACACCATCTACCATGAATACACTATGGGCGAAGGCCCGAACCGCGACGGGATCATGCTCCTGCTCAGCATGGATGATCGCGACTGGGCAATGTTCTGCTACGGCTCACGCTGCGAGTATGCGTTCAACAGCTATGGTCAGCAGAAACTGGAAAAGGTATTCCTCGACAATTTCGGTGAGAACGACTGGTACGGCGGCTTTGAGGATTACGTCAAAGAATGCAGCGTCTATCTGGAAAAGGCTTCCGCAGGAAAGCCCGTCCGGGCAAGCTTGTTCTATCCGCTCCTTATCGTGATCGGTCTTTCCCTGCTGGCAGCAGCCGTGGCCGTCGCTGTAATATGGCAGAAAATGGACACTGTATCAGAAAAAGCAACCGCGAACGCCTACGTCTCCGCGGGACTCCGGCTTACGGAGCAAACAGATCATTTCACCCATAAGACGACCTCCAGTCGGAAGATCGAGCGCAGCTCTTCCAGCAGCGGAAGCAGTCACAGCGAATCCGGCGGCGGCGGTTCCGGCCGAAGCGGAAAATTCTGAAAGGAGCGGCTATGAAAACAACACACAAACAAATACTCGCGCTGTTGCTGGCACTGGTTCTGCTGCTGTCGCTTTGCGCCTGTGTACAGAAGACGCAAACAGAGCCTAACGAATCGAGAACAAGTACAGATAAGGTAAAAATGCCTACAAAACCCGACAAAAAAACGCCTGAAAAGCAGCCGGAGGAAGCTCCATTGCAAAATGATATGCGTGATCGCACGTCACGCGACGAGGCGTCAGACACACAGCCGGTACAATACGGGTTTTCACAGGAGGCAGAGACCTCGCTTGGATGGCTGCGGGACAGGATCGACTTTCCAATGACCATGTTTGGCGCGGCATATCTCGGTTATGTCGGCGGCCTGTTTGAGGAGGGCTTCGAGGTGGGCTTCCCCGCATGGCTGTGGGAAACCAATGAGGCCATGCTCATTGAATA
>OIYV01001630.1_pt1 | contig 10531 bp, 11 predicted proteins | sample 1588251 | NCBI WGS metagenome assembly OIYV01 (sample SAMN03283282) | human gut metagenome | biome: human-associated habitat; material: feces | host: Homo sapiens | place: Peru | collected 2012
GCCGGCTCTTCGTGGTACTATCTGCGCTATATGGACCCGCACAACGATCGGGCGCTTGCCTCACCGGAGGCGCTTGCCTACTGGAGCCCCGTTGACTGGTACAACGGCGGCATGGAGCACACCACGCTGCACCTGCTCTACAGCCGCTTCTGGCACAAGTTCCTCTACGACATCGGCGTCGTCCCGACGAAGGAGCCGTATGCAAAGCGCACGAGCCACGGCATGATCTTAGGCGAGGGCGGTATCAAGATGTCGAAGTCGCGCGGCAACGTCATTAACCCCAACGACGTCATCGCGCAGTACGGCGCCGACACGATGCGCACCTACATCATCTTCATCGGCGACTTTGAAAAGGCGGCTTCGTGGTCTGCAAATGCCGTTAAGGGCTGCAAGCGCTTCTTGGATAAGGTCTGGAACCTTGCAGAGAGCGTTACGGATCCTGAGACGCGCTACAGCGCCGCGAACGAAGCGATCCTCCACAAGACCATCAAGAAGGTCACGAGCGACATTGACGCGCTCAAGGGCAATACCGCTTTGGCGGCGCTGATGACGCTGACGGCCACATTGTCCGACAACGGCTGCAATGCGGGCGAGCTGAAGACCCTGCTCCAGCTGCTCAGCCCCTTTGCCCCACACATTTGCGACGAGATCTGGCAGCAGCACGGCTTTGAGGGCATCTGCTCCGTTTCTGCGTGGCCTTCCTATGAGGAAGAGAAGTGCAAGGACAACGAGGTGGAGATGGCGGTGCAGGTCAACGGCAAGCTGCGCGGCAGCATCCGCGTTGCGGCGGATCTGGATAACGACGCGGTGGTCGCGGCGGCGACGGCTGACGAAAAGGTCGCGCGCTTCCTCGAAAAACTGGGCGGCAGCATCATCAAGACGATCGTTGTGAAGAACAAGCTGGTCAATCTGATCGTCAAGTAAAGAAAAATGAAGAAAAATAGAAGAAAATGCTTGACATTTTCTTCGCCCCCCACTATAATGATTGTTGCCGAAAACGGCCCTGAAAGCATCCTGGATTGAGCCGGATGCGTCGGAGGGAGGGAAATCAATGTCTGAAATCCGTGTCAAGGAGAACGAGTCTCTGGAAAGTGCTCTGAAGCGTTTTAAGAGAAGCTGCCAGAAGGACGGTGTGATCGCCGAAGTGAAGAAGCGTGAGCACTACGTCAGCCCGAGTCTCAAGCGGAAGCAGAAGTCCGAAGCTGCTCGTAAAAACAAGAGAAGAGGCTATTGATTTTCCGCATTCTCGAATTTTAGCGTCCTGCCTAACGGCAGGACGCTTTTTTGTTTGCTTTTTCGACCGTTGTGGGGTATGATGAAAAAAACGAGGTAGGAGGGTGTTATGAAACAGCTTACGGAAAAGATGATCCGCGCGATCGAAGCGGGGGAGAAGGTCGTCCTCTGTACGATCATCGCAAGCTCCGGTTCCTCCCCGCGCGGCGCGGGAACGCGCATGGCGGTGTTTCAGGACGGTTCGACCTGCGGCACCGTCGGCGGCGGAAAGGTCGAGATGATCGCCGCGCGCGAAGCGATGGAGATTTTTCAGACCGGAAAGACTGCCGTCCGTGCCTTCGGCCTTGCGCCCGAGCAGGTCAATTCCATCGGCATGGTCTGCGGCGGCAATGTGACCATTTATTATCAGCTCTTGACCGCCGCCGAGCTTCCCAAGCTCTATGCCATGCGCACGGCGCTCTCGCAAAATGCCAATAGCTGGCTCTACCTGCGCATTCGGGAGGGAAGCGTCGAGGCCTTTGAGATCCTTGACGCCGATGCCGCAGCGTCCGATCCCGAGCTTTTCTGTGCGCGCGCCGTGCTGCGCAAAGGAGAGCCGCTTGTCTATGCCGAGCCGCTCATGCGCGCAGGCCGCGTCTATCTCTTCGGCGGCGGTCACGTCGGGCAGGCGCTCGTGCCCGTCCTTGCTTCGGTAGACTTCCGCGTAACGGTTTATGACAACCGCAAAGAGCTTGTGAACGGGAACTTCTTCCCGCAGGCGGAGGAGGTCATCTACGGAAACTATAAGCAGATCAGCGTGACGCTGACGGAGAATGACTATGTGGTCATTATGACGCCGGGGCATCAGGGCGATTTCGACGTCCTCAAGCAGGTGCTGCGCCACAAGCTGCGCTATGTCGGCTGCATCGGCAGCCGTCATAAGATCGCAAGGACGCAGGAGCTGCTCCGTCAGGCGGGCATCAGCGAAGAGGTGATCGCCTCCGTCCATGCGCCGATCGGCCTTCCGATCCTTGCACAGACACCGGCGGAGATCGCCATCAGCATCGCCGCCGAAATGATCCGATGCAGGGCGGAGTGATGCAGAATTGGAGCCGCGAGAAGATCGAATTTGCCCGCGATGCAGACCTGTACTGCGGCTATTTCAAGCGTCTCGCGGCGCTCCTTTCTCCGTATTTCCCAAAGGACGCGCACCTGTGCGACGCGGGCTGCGGGATCGGCGGCCTGTCCGTGGCAATGGTGCAGCGCGGCTTTTTTGTGACGGCGGTCGACCGAAACAGCGCGGTGATCGAAGAACTGGTACGCACCGCGCCGCCCAATGTGCGTCCGGTCTGCGCGGACATCCGGACGCTTGACGGCGTCTACGACGGGATGCTGTTTCACTACTTCGGCGGCACGGAACAGATCGTGCGTCTGGTGCGTGCGCACTGTCGCGGGACGGCGATCGTTATCCGTCGCAGCTGCGCCGAGCACCGTTTTTCCATCGGACAGACACAGAACTGCCACCGCACGGACGATATGCCGCGCGTGCTGCGGAGCATTCCTCATGAAAAACAAACGCTGTCCATAGAGTTTGGACAGCCGTTCCGCACGATGACCGAGGCAATGCGATTTTTCACGTTATATAACAATAGCACGACACCGCCGGAGGAAAAGGCCGTTGCCGCGCGGCTCATTGCGACCGGACGCGACGATTTCCCCCTGTATTTTCCGCAGCTGCGCACGATGAACCTTTATGTCTTTCGGAGTGATGCAATATGAACATCGTCATTAACGGACACAGCGGAAGCGGCAAAAGCACCGCGATCCGCCGCATTCTCTGCGCCCTACAGGAAACGCCATATGGTTTTTGGACGGAAAAGCTGCCCTTTGGGAGCAATGCGCCGGTCTACCTGCATCCCTGCCGTTTGCCCCTTGCCTATACGGAAGAAAACCGGATCGGCTTTTGTCGGGAGTGTCACGCGCAGGCAGAACCGGCGGTGTTTGAGTCGGTGGGCGTTGCCGCGCTTTCCGATATTCCGCGCGGCGCGCTCGTGCTCATGGATGAGGTCGGCGTGATGGAGCGGGACGCGGCGGAATTTCAAAGAGCCGTGTTCCGCATTTTGGACGGGGACTACCGCGTCCTTGTTGCCGTGCGCGACCGCTCCACGCCGCTGCTCGATGCGATCCGCTCGCACCCGAAGAGCCTGCTCGCGGACGCGCCGGAGGCAAACACGCCGGACTTTCTGGCCAAGGCGCTGCGCCTTTTCACGCAGACGCGGGACGCCATGCAAGAATGAGATCTCGATGCGTGATAACAAGGTCGAGCGTGCGCAGCTCTTCATAGGAGAAAAAGCGCAGCGCGCCCGATTCGCGGCTTAGCTGCAACCGCGGCTCTTGCGTCAGTACCGCCCGAAAGAGCACGATCAGCATTTTCCAAACGGTGCCGTCGCGATAGGCGGCGATGCGCTCGCCGTCGCACAGGCCGAGGCAGGTAAACGAGGACTCCGGCAGCACGATCCCCGTTTCCTCCCGAAGTTCGCGCGCGATGCCGTGCACCTCGCGCTCACCGTCACAAAGGCGGCCGCCGATCAGCCCCCATTGGCCGCAGTCCCAGCGCTGCTCCAAGAGGAGACGCCCGTCCCATTCCAGATAGACGTTCGTCCCGATGTGAATGGGGCTGTTTGGCTTTGGCGCGGACGGGTCGTTGCAATAATACGTGGCAATGTGCATTTTGTATCCTCCGGTGTGAAAAAAGTAAAAAAAAGACTTGCAAATTAGCGGAAGCTGTGGTACTATATCTGAGCGCAAAGGGAACATCCGGGTGTAGCGAAGTTTGGTATCGCGCTTGAATGGGGTTCAAGAGGCCGCTGGTTCGAATCCAGTCACTCGGACCATCCGAAAACCGTTGAAAACACTACGTTTTCAGCGGTTTTTCTATTTGTTGCGGGTGCAGAATGGTATCATCCGACGGTGCAACAAGGTGGTAATTCCTATGGTCTCACCGCATTTATTGTATCATCAACTTGCGGGAAAAGTCAACGCGGGAAGCGTTCGAATGTATTGCCGCCTGAAAACTTGCAATTGGGCGGTGCGTGCTTTATAATATAAAAAACGACGCAGTCGGAGGTGAAATGCAGTGCCCTTTGAGATCATCAGAGACGATATTACAAAGGTGAGGGCGGATGCGATCGTTAATTCGGCCAACCCGCAGCCGTGCATCGGCGGCGGTGCGGAGCAGGCGATCTATGCCGCGGCCGGAGCGGAAAAACTGCTCGTGCAGAGGAAAAAGCTCGGGGAGATTGCGGCGGGACAGGCGGCCTATACCAAGGCTTACGCCCTTTCGGCCAAGTATCTTATCCATACGGTGGCTCCGCGATGGGTCGACGGTCGCCACGGCGAGCGGGACACCCTGCGCGCCTGCTACGAAAGCACGCTTGCCCTCGCAGCGGCGTTGAAGTGTGAAAGCGTTGCCTTCTCCCTCATTGCCTCCGGCTCCTATGGCTTTCCGAAGGGCGAGGCGCTCAATATCGCGCTCTCGGAGATCGGAAGGTTCCTGCTGACGCATGAAATGCGGGTGATCCTTGTCGTGCTGGACAGGGGAGCGCTGGAGCTGGCCGAGGGTCTGGTCGGCGGGATCGAGCGGTACATCGACGAGCATGAAGCATCCCTGCTGTGCGAGGCGGAGTACGGCGGAAGGGCAAACAGGGGCATTAGCGCCTCTATGCCGATGCCGTGTGCCATGCAAACCGAGACCGCCGCACCGAAACGCGGCGCGCGGACGGCGCGCGTGTCGACCAAAACGCTGGACGAGGTTGTGAGAGGCAGGGGAGAGACGTTTCAGCAGCGGCTGTTCCGCCTGATCGACGAGAGCGGCATGGACGACGTAGCGGTTTATAAAAAGGCGAATATCGACCGAAAGCTCTTCTCCCGCATCCGCAGCAAAAAGGACTACACGCCCAAAAAGAAAACGGCGGTGGCTTTTGCCATCGCGTTAGAGCTGGATCTTCCGACGACGCTGGATCTCCTTGCCCGCGCGGAGATCGCCTTTTCCCCCAGCAATCAGTTTGACCTGATCGTGGAGTATTTCATCACCCACCGGATCTATGATATTTTTGAAATTAACGCGGCGCTGTTCAAATACGGCCAGCCGATTTTAGGAGAATAGGTAAGCAAAAGACAGGTGGTTTGCCACGTGCCGATAAGACAGCAAGTGTCTCGATGTAGAGTAAGCGCGCCACTGTACGAATTGAAAAATCAGGTTTTAGGCACGAAATGTTGGCGCTTCACGGCGATAACTTTCGCCACGCTGGTTGCCTGTTTGCTCGATATGGATAGCGGTTGCGTTGTGGTTCAGCGACAACAGTATAATCGACATTGACGGAGGGACAACGAAATGGAGAAGGAACCATGAACAAAGATATGTGCGTTGCCTGCGACAATGGGATTTTGAATATTCGTGCCGGAGCGATCATCATGAAAGATGGGAAGCTTTTGATGGTTGGCAATGACAGAGACTATCTCTACTCCGTTGGCGGCAGGGTAAAATTCGGTGAAACGGCAGAAGAAGCTGTCGTTCGTGAAGTGTTTGAAGAAACGGGCGTTCAGATGGAAATTGACCGCCTTGGCTTTGTGCATGAAAACTATTTCTATGGCGATGCGCCTTCCAATCGGAACAAGCTGATTTATGAGATTTCGTTTTTCTTCTATATGAAAGTGCCGGATGCTTTTGCGCCGACCAGCGAGTGCTTCACGGAAGAGAACAGCAAGGAGCACCTTCGTTGGGTTGCACTCGACGAGGACGTTAAGATGTATCCAGAATTCTTCAGAACAGAGTTAAAAAATCCAACGAATACGGTAAAGCACTTTGTTAAGGACGAAAGAAATGATCAATTGGATTTTCTTTGATGTTGGCTCAACGCTCGTCGATGAAACCGAAGCATACGATCACCGTGTCCGTGAAATGATTGCCGGAACAAATATCACCTTCAAAGAATTTGACGATGTTCGTATTGCTCTTGCCATGCAGGGACTTGACGGAAACTCTGCCGCTATCAAACACTTCCGATTGACAAAAACCCCGTGGCACTCGGAAGATGAAGTTCCATACGCGGATGCACATAGCACATTGTCGGCTCTGGCCAATAAGGGCTATAAGCTCGGCATTATCGCAAACCAAAAGTTTGGAGCGGCAGAACGCTTAGAGTCTTGGGGCTTGCACCAATACTTCAATGTGATTGCCGCATCCGCAGAGCTTGGATATTCCAAGCCCGACAAAAGAATCTTTGAAAAGGCTTTTGAACTTGCAGGATGTACCGCAGAAGAAAGTGTTATGGTTGGTGATCGCCTTGATAACGACATTATCCCTGCAAAAGCGATTGGAATGAAAACCGTTTGGGTAAAGAACGGCCTTGCACAGTATCAAGGAGCTGAGCTTGCGAATGGCGTCGCGGATTATCAAATTAGTTCACTAACTGAATTGCTCCGAATTTTATAAAAGCTAACGCCATGTTTCGAATGGAAATCGGTGGAAACCGCCGCCCTGTCTGCCAAAAAAGCGGAACAGGTATGAGCGAAATCATGCCTGTTCCAAGGAAATTGAATTATATTATCCTTACCGGCAGGGACACTTGGTCGCCTGCCTCTTGCTTACTTTTTCCGGATCGGAATCCAGATCTCGCTGGTATAGGCCTCGTCCATCGTGCCTTTTTCATACTTGCGCGGGTCGTCATAATACTCCACGCAGTAGCCCGCAGCAAACTCGTAGTCGCTGATCGCGGGGAGCCACTCGGTGAAAATGCGGGTGTTTGCATTCTGTAAGGCGTTCGGCAGCGCTCCGACGATGGGGAAGACTGCCCACGTAAAGGCGGGGATGGTTCGCTTTTCAAAGCCCTCCGGTACGGCCTGCCCTTCGATATAGGGATCGGCGATCAGGTATTCGAAGTTTTCCGAAGCCATTGCCTCGTCGATGTTGATGCCGTAGGTGCCCATGACGACCGCGCCCTTGCCCGACGCGAAGTGCTCCTGCCAGAACTGCGGCACAAGCGACTTTGCGCCCTCGTAGGGGAACCGTTTCACGTCTGCCAGTACGGCGAACGCCTCCTTGTTTACGATCTTGTAATCCATAAGATAGCCTCCTTCTAATGAAAAACGGATTTTCAGCGGAGCAAAGGACTTGAGCAGCGCGCCGTCCTTGCGCACGGAAACGGGCGTTACGCCGTGAAACCTCGTAAAGGCCTTGGTAAAGCTGTCGGGGGAATCGTAGCCGTACCTCATGGCGATCTCGATCACCCTTTCGTCCGTTGTCGCAAGATCGTTTCCGGCAAGCGCCAGCCTGCGGCTGCGGACGTACTCCGAGACGGTGAAGCCGCAGAGCATGGCAAACCCCTTTTGAAAATAGAAGGGGGAGACGTTTACCTCTGCTGCGATGGCCTGCACGGATAGTTCGTCCGTGATGTGCCGCTCAATGTAGGAAATCGCGTTTCCGATGATCTTCATCCATTCCATAGCTGCCGCTCCTTTGCTGTGCTATCATTGTACCGAAAGACCGCGTAGTTTGCTCGACCATTCTTGCTCTCTTTTGTCTCAAAATGAGAAAAAGTGCTTGCTATTCCATGACGGCGGCGCTATAATTGCGCGAGAAAAACAGAAAGAAGCCTGATCATGCGTTCACAAACAAAGCAGCAGCTGGATATGCTGCATGGGCCGATCTGGAACAAGCTGCCGCGCTTTGCACTTCCGGTGGCCGCGACCGCCATTTTAGAGCAGCTGTTTAATGCCTCCGACATTGCGGTGGTCGGCAAGTTTACGGGTGAACTGAAAACGATCGCCGTTGCGGCGGTCGGCGCGAACAGCCCGATCATTGCCCTGATCGTCAACCTGTTTATCGGCATTGCGCTGGGCGCGAACGTCGTCATTGCAAACGCGGTCGGACGCTCCGACGAGGCAAGCGCACAGAAGGCGGTGCACACCTCCATTGTGCTGTCTTTGCTCGGCGGTGTGCTGATCGCCGTGGTGGGGGAGCTTGCCGCAGGGCCGCTGCTTCGCTCGCTGCACGTGCCGCTCGAAGACGTTTATCCGCTGGCGCTGCGCTATCTGCGGATCTACCTGTTGGGAATGCCCGTCATTCTGCTCTATAATTTTGAGGCGGCGATCTACCGAAGCGTCGGCGACACCAAGACGCCGCTGATCGCGCTGGCTGTGTCCGGCGTGCTCAACGTGCTGCTCAACCTGTTCTTCGTCGCGGTGCTGCATATGACGGTTGACGGCGTTGCGATCGCTACGGTGCTCTCCAACGCGGTCAGTTCCTTGCTGCTGCTGCGCCGCCTGACTGCCAAGCAGGCGTTTATTCAGGTGCACTGGCGCGCGCTGCGCATCGAGGCAAAGTCGTTCGGACAGATCATGAAGATCGGTCTTCCCGCCGGTATCCAGAGCGCCGTGTTTGCAGTGTCGAACATCGTGATACAGTCTGCCATCAACAGCCTTGGCACGGTGGTCATCGCGGCTTCCAGCGCGGCGTACACCGTCGAGATATTCGCCTATGATGTGCTCAATGCGTTCAGCCAAGCCTGCACGACCTTTGTCGGACAGAACTTCGGCGCGGGACAGATCAAGCGCTGTAAAAAGACGCTGCTGCTGAGTGTTTTGGAGGATCTGATTGCGACCGGAACGGCGATCGCCATTGTGCTGCTCACGGGCAAATATCTGCTCGCGATCTTCAACAACGACTCCGAGGTCATCAGGATCGGCTATACGCGCCTTGTGATCGTCTTTACCTCCTATACCTTCTGTATGCTCTACGAGGTGATGAGCGGCTACCTGCGCGGATTTGGCATTTCTCTTGTTCCGGCGCTTTTGACGACCGTCGGCGTCTGCGGCATTCGGATCGCGTGGATCCGGTTTGCGTTCCCGCAGAGCAGAACCTTTGCCACGATCATGACGGTCTATCCGATCAGCCTGTCCGCGACCTCGCTTTTGATCCTGATCGCCCTGCTTTACTACCGCCCGTCACGCCGGTTTTCCGGCTGGCAGAGAAAATAGCACTACAGCAAATCAGCGTGCCGAAACTGCTTTTCGGCACGCTGTAGTGTTTTATCCAAGCGCAACGTCGAGGATCATCATAACGCTGAACCCGACGGCGAAGAAGACCGTGCCCAGATTGGAGTGGCGTCCCTGCGACATTTCGGGGATCAGCTCCTCCACCACGACATAGAGCATCGCACCGGCGGCAAAGCTCAAAAGGTACGGAAGTGCCGGTACGACGAGCTGCGCGGCAAGGATCGTCAGAACGGCACCGATCGGCTCGACCACGCCGGAGAGCATTCCGCCAAGAAAGGCTCTGCCTTTTTTCATGCCCTCTGCGCGCAGCGGCATGGAGATGATTGCACCCTCGGGGAAATTCTGAATGGCGATGCCGAGCGAGAGCGCAAGCGCGCCCGCCGCCGTGATCTGCGCGCTGCCGGAGAGAAATCCGGCGTAGACAACGCCGACTGCCATGCCTTCCGGTATGTTGTGGAGCGTGACCGCCAGAACCATCATGGTCGTGCGCTGCAAGCGGCTCTTCGGCCCTTCGCACTGCGTGCTGTTGCAGTGCAGGTGCGGGATGATGTGATCCAGCGTGAGGAGAAACAGGACGCCGATCCAAAAACCGGCGGCAGCCGGAACGAACGACCATTTTCCCATGTCTGCCGACTGCTCAATGGCCGGTATGAGCAGGCTCCACACCGACGCCGCGACCATGACGCCTGCCGCGAAGCCGGTGAGCGCGCGCTGCACGCGCTCGCCCAGCGTTTTTTTCATAAAAAACACGCACGCTGCGCCCAGCGAGGTGCCGAGAAACGGGATCAGGATCCCCCAAAATGCGTTCATTTGCTTGCCTCCCGAGAAAATGCACCGGTCGACGAACCGGGCGGTTTCGACACTGCCATCATAGCAGGCTTTTGCCCCATTTGCAAGCGTAAGATCGGACGTTCTCTTCGTCGCGCCCCATAGCTGTTTGCAGTGCTCGCTGGCTTCCGGAATGTCAAAAACGGTGTGATCACCATGGGTGGTCATGATCTTCGGGATATTTCTCTAACGGAGCTTTATGATCAGGTGGCCTTTGTGTCACAGGATAACTGCCTCTTTGACGACATGATCGCGCACCGGCTGAAGACCGTGCGCCATGCCGACCAGATCCTTGTGATCGACCAAGGGGCATCGTGCAGCGGGGCAGGCATGAGGAGCTGATCGCGCAGTCCGGTATCTATCTAACGGAAGCGACCGGCGGAGAGAACTCTCCGCCGCAGACTGTCAAAAAAGTCCGTAACCGTCAAAATAGATT
>OIYV01001634.1_pt1 | contig 10516 bp, 8 predicted proteins | sample 1588251 | NCBI WGS metagenome assembly OIYV01 (sample SAMN03283282) | human gut metagenome | biome: human-associated habitat; material: feces | host: Homo sapiens | place: Peru | collected 2012
TAACAAAATCTCCTTTACAAACTTGTAATTTTTGTAACCTTTTTGTAACCGATTAATGTTATAGCAGATTTAAAACCGAAAGTCAAATTTTTTTAAAAATAAAAGACACAATCGAAAGATTGCGTCTTTTAAAAGCATAAATATGATGTTTAAATCAATCATTCAGCAGAGTCTGTTGCGGTAGGAGCCGTTGTAGGTTCAGCTTCACCGTAGACCTGAAGAATAACTTCTTCGCCGACAGCGGCAAGTGTGCCTGCGGCAGGAGCAGATGCGTCGGTGTTTTTGACGGTGTTTGCAATATGAGTGCCGTCGTTGTACACCTCAACGGTGCTCACCTTAAATCCAAGGCCTTCAAGCTGTTTTGTGGCTTCATCAAGCACCAATCCTCTTACATCGGGTACGGTTTGGGTTTGTATGCCCTTTGATACCGTCAGAATAATTTCTGTACCTTTGTCTACTGTTTCGCCGGCGGCAACGCTTTGTTTAAAAATAATGCCTTCTTCGGTATTTGCCGAATATTCACCTTGGAATGTAAACTTAAATTGTTCATTCCACGCACCGTTGTTTTCAATATCGCTTTGTGTGTAGCCTACCCCCGAGAAGTTAGGCACCTGATAGGTCTTTACCGGGGCTGAAGTGGTTGTGTTGTCTTTTTCGTTGCCGATTAAGCCTGAAAATTGTACAACATAAACTGCGGAGGCAATGGCAGCGATTATCAAAATTACAAGTACAATAACAACGGCTTTACGCTTTTTGTCGCCATTGTTTTCGTTATATTCCGGATAGCCGCCCTTTGCACCCTTCTGAAAAATATCATCTTGTTCAACAGCTGCTTTTGCCTTTACGGTAGGTGCGGCGTCAAGAAGTTCTCTGAAATCCTCAATGGTTTTAACTCTTTTTTCCGGATAGATTTGCAAGCCGCCGACAAGTGCTTTGATGACATGCATAGGGATTTTTTCCGCTATTGTGTTTGGAATCATCAATTTGTCGTTTGCTTCTCTTGAAAGAGCCGACGGCGGATTTGAGCCTACAAGTGCTCTGTAAACACAAGCAGAAAAACTGTAAATATCCGTAGCGGCACAAATTCTGTGCTTGTTGTTATATTGCTCAAGGGCTGTATACCCATCGCTTTCGGTGAATTCAAGTGCAGTTGATTGGTCGCTCGCCTCCGTAATAGGAAACGGTGTGAGATGAACTTTGCCGTCACGGCAGAGAACAAGATTGTCAGGGGTGATTGAACCGTGAACTATACCGTTTGAATGAAGCGCCTCAATCGTTGTGAGAACAGGCATAAACATAAGCCTTGCCGTGTCCCAAGGAATATAACCTTCTTCGTTTTTGAGCAGATATTCTCTGAGTGTAACGGATTCGGTATTTTCTATGATTGCATAGTATGTGCCGTTTTCTTCCGCAAGGTCATAAACAGGCACAACGGCAGACAAATTATGCAACTTCTGCATGGTTGTCCACAAATTGAAAAATGATTTTTTGTATCTTGCAAATTCGTTTACGAATTTTTGACGAACATGAAGTTCGTCGCTGTCATCAAATCTGTTTGCGATTTCTTTTGGAAAAAATTCTCTTATTGTAATAGGTTTGTCAAGCTGTCCGTCATATCCCGAATAGGTAACCGAATCGCTTTCAACCTTTAGGACATTGCCGATTACATATTTGTCGGCAATGATTGTTTTTGTTTTAAGGTAAACGCTGTCGTTTTGTGTGTCGTTGTCGTAACCGCATTCGGCACAAACAGAGCCTTCTGTAAGCTCGTTCCAGCAGTTGGCACAAAGATTGTCAAAATCTCTCATTTGGTATCACTTCCGTATATAATTATCTATTATTTATAATATCAATATAGTTATACATTGTCAATCAAAAATAAATGCATAATCTTCATCTGCTGCCATAGAAAGTGCCTCGGTTTTGCTGACGATTACATGGTCAATCAGTTTTATTCCGAATTCATCCATCCAGTTTGAAAGATTTATCGTAAAATTAATGTCCGAAAATGAGGCAGCACAGGTGTTTATTAAGTGGTTGTGTGCAACAAAAACATAGCTCGGTCTCTCATCAATTATTCGTTTTGATATTTCCATAGGCATAACATTTGCAAAATTTGCCGTGCCCTGCGAAATGTATTTTGCTTTTATTAATTTTCGTTTGCTGTCAAGAGTAACAAGCACCACTCTTTCGGTGTTTTGAAGCGACAGCATATTTTTTGAAAATTCAACAATGTTTTTTGTGTTTGAAAAATCCGTTATCTGCTTGTTTTTTGCAAGTTCTGCTCTTTCTTTGATATGGTGTGCAAGTGACAGGTAAACAGCGGCCGATTCGGTAAGTTTATTCGTTTTCATAAGCTGTAACGGTGAAAGGGCAAAGATGTTGCCGAGAGATGAATATTCCGATAAAAGGTTTTTTGCGATTTCTTTGCCGTTGCATTGTGGCAGTGATACCGTAAGTGCAGCTTCAAGCAGTTGTGAGTCGCTCAAATTTTTGCTTCCAGAAGTTTTGTATTGCTCTTTTATTTTTTTACGCAAAATTTGCAGTTCGTTGTCAGCCATATCCCTGCCTCCTTTCTCGGTATTAGTTTTAGTGTAACATTATTGTTCTTGCATTTCAAGTGTGCAAAGATTATAATTTTTATATACATATTTATATTGAAATGGTGGTTAATATATGGATGAATGTTTGTTTTCAAATCATATCGATTTAAAAAATGTAAATATAAACGATGATTTTTGGAGCGCTATGCAGAAAAAAGTGCGTGAAAAAATGATTCCTTATCAATACGAAGCACTTAATGATAAAATTGAAAATGCCGAAAAAAGTTATTGCGTAGAAAATTTTAAAAAGGCAAGTGAAGTTGTTAAGGCTAAAAAAAACGATAAATCTTTGCATGTTTACCCGGTTGATAAGTGGCATTATGACGAAAGTAATTCGGATAAAAACGCTTTTCACGGCTGGGTTTTTCAGGATTCGGATGCCTATAAATGGCTTGAAGCCGTTGCTTATTCGCTGACAACCGTTTGGGATGATGAATTGTATAACCGTGCTTGCGTACTTATTAAACTTATATGTTCCACCCAGTGTGATAACGGATATTTGGATACATTGTACATTATTAATGACCAAAGTAAGATTTTTACAAATCTAAAGGATTTTCACGAGTTGTATTGCTTTGGGCATCTTGCCGAAGCGGGTGTGGCGTTTTATTATTCAACCGGAAATAAAATATTGCTTGATGCGGCGTTGAAGTTTGCCGATTTGATATGTGATGTGTTTAACGAAAACGGCAAAAGAGGTTATCCGGGTCATGAAATTGCCGAACTTGCACTTGTAAAATTGTATCGAGTAACTAAAAATGCAAAATATTTAAAAACCGCAGAATTTTTTATAAACGAGCGTGGAACAAAGCCGTTTTATTTTGATACCGAACGAAATGTCAAAACAGACGGCATTGATTATGTTTACAATCAGGCACATATGCCTGTGCGTGAGCAAAGTGAAGCGGTAGGTCATGCGGTAAGGGGTGTTTATTTTTACAGCGGTATGGCTGATGTTGCAAAGGAATCCAATGACGAGAGCCTTTATACTGCCTGTAAAAGAATTTGGGATAATATTACAAAAAATAAAATGTATATTACCGGCGGTATCGGCTCGACTGTTGACGGCGAAGCGTTTTCGTTTGATTACGATTTGCCCAATGACCTCGCTTATTGCGAAACCTGTGCATCAATCGGCTTGATGTTTTTCGGCAGAAGAATGCTTGAAATTTCACCGAATGCACAAATTGCCGACACTATGGAGCGTGCCTTATACAACACAATTCTTGCCGGTATGAATGACGAAGGCGACAGATTTTTTTATGTAAATCCTCTTGAGGTGTTGCCTGAAGCAAGCAAAAAAGACAGCAGAAAAAGGCATATTAAAACTGTAAGACAAAAGTGGTTTGGCTGTGCCTGCTGTCCGCCCAATTTAGCAAGGCTCATTTCTTCAATCGGTGAATACTGTATAACAGAAAATGAAAACACAACATACATTCACCAGTTTATCGGCGGAAAATTCAAAACAAACTCGGCTAATATAAGCATTACATCTTCTTACACCTCAAACGGCAGGGTAAGCATTGAAGTTAATCCGCACAAGCCGTTTACTCTCGGAATAAGAATACCCGCTTGGTGCAATAATTATAATTTTTCTCAAGGCACAAATATTAAAAATGACTATGCTTATTTTGATATAACCGAACGCATAACCATAAACATCAAATTTGACATTGAGCCTAAAATTATCGCCTGTTCAAACCTTGTAAGAGAAAACATAGGCAAGATTGCCGTAACAAGAGGTCCGTTTGTTTACTGTCTTGAAGAAGCAGACAACGGCAAAAATCTGCAAATGCTCCGCATAAATACAAACTCGCCGCTTAAAATCGACAATAAAAAAATCATCGCAAACGGATTTCGCCAAAAGCAGAATGATAAGTTGTATTTTGAATTTAAAACGCCTTGCGAAACAGAAACGGAGCTTACTTTTATACCGTATTACAAATGGGGAAATCGCGGCGAAAACGAGATGACAGTGTACATCAGATATTAAATTCAAAAAAATACAAAAAAATTCAAAAAAAGTCTTGACATCTCTCTCATAAAATGATATTATGTGTAAGCACTCGAGAGAGAAAGACATTCCTCCTTAGCTCAGTCGGTAGAGCACTCGGCTGTTAACCGAGTTGTCGTTGGTTCAAGTCCAACAGGGGGAGCCACAAAAAAGACACACAAATGTGTGTCTTTTTTCTTTTATATATATGTCTTTTTTGTTTTAAAGTAAAAAGGTGACTGCAACACTTTTGTGATACAGTCACCTTTGCTTATGAATCGTAAAATGTTTGACCGTGCTCGGTTTGAATACGCTCCTCAACAGGATATTCAAAACCCGGATTATCCTTGAGAATATCGGCAAAAAGCCTTGCTTCGTACTTTGCCATATTCAAATCGTGAAGGATATAGTTGCCGCAGTTTTTCGGATTTGCACCCGGAACCTCACCCACATAATCCGCACAATATTCAAACGCTCTGATCATCAAAGGCAAAATTTCCTGCGGAGTAGGATGACCCTTTACTATGAGATAACAACCCGTGAGGCAACCCATAGGACCCCAATAAATAATTCTGTCTTTCCATTCCTCGTCATTACGAAGAAAAGTTGCAACAATATGCTCGATTGTGTGCATAGCATTTGGATGAATTGCCGGCTCTGCGTTCGGCTTTTTCATTCTTATATCAAAAGTTGTGGCAAATTCACTGCCCAATGTGTCAAGCCTTGATTCGTAAATACCCGGCACAATGCGGTTGTGGTCAACCTGAAAACTTGGAATTAAGTCCATATTATATCTCCTTTGTTTTTTTATTTTTTGTATTTTAATATCACAAATTCAACAGTCAAATCAATGTCGCCCGATGATTTCAGGCGGCTTTTGTTTTCCTCGCTTGTGCGATAAAAATACGGCGTCATGGAAAACAATTCAAACAAATCCTCGCTTGAAATGTGCACCTTTTCGCTCACCTTTTCACGCTCAACAAGTTGCAAAAGTCTGCTGTCGGGTGCTTTTTCGTCATTTTTGTACGGAACATCATACAAAAGCTCTTTCATCTCGATAAGATGATTTTCGCCCGGAATAACGCTGTATAAATTGCCGTCGTCCTTTAAAATTCTTGCAAACTCTCTGTCATTAAACGGAGCAAAAAGATGAACCGCCGTGTCTATGCTTTTGTCCTCAAGCGGAATTTGCGAAAGATTGGCAACAAAATATTTGCCGCTTTTGTTGCTTTTTGCGGCAAGGCGAACCATCTCCTTGCTTATGTCAAAGCCGTAAAGTTCCCCGTCATATGTATCGTAGTATCCCTCGCCGCAACAAATATCAAGAACCGTGCCCTGCATTTTTTTGCCTATGGCATTTTTGAGTACATCATAGTAACCCTTTGCCAAAAAATTATGCCTTGCGTGTGCGGACTCCTTGCTGTCGCCCTTTTTGTCGCCGCTTTTGTTGGTGAGGAGCAGGTTAACATACCCCTCCCTTGAAAAATCAAAGGAGTGATTGTTAACACATCTTAGACTGTTGCCGTCAATATTCAGTTTTTCCCTGCATTTTGGGCAAACAATAATACTCATTACTTTGTAAAGAAGGTCAAAAATGCCTTGTAAGCCATATAAACATCAACCTTTGCAACAATCTCATAAGGAGAGTGCATTGAAAGAACAGGCACGCCTACATCAATGGTGTCCACATCCATATTGGCAATATACATTGCAACGGTTCCGCCGCCGCCTGCGTCTACCTTGCCAAGCTCGCCCGTCTGCCACAAAACATGATTTTCTTCAAGAAGGGTTTTAACCCAGCTTACATATTCCGCACTTGCATCCGATGTTCCGCTCTTACCTCTTGCACCCGTAAACTTCGTTACGCAAACGCCGTTGTTAAGGAAACTTGAATTGTTCTTTTCAAACGGAGTTGACCATGTCGGGTCATAAGCCGCATTTACATCGGCACTGAGGCACTTTGAATTGCGAAGAACATCTCTGCCCTCGTAGCCCTCAAGTCTTGCCAAATCTTCAATAAAATATTTGAGATACGAAGAATTAAGACCTGTGTTGCCGTCCGAACCTGTTTCCTCTTTATCGGTGAGAACCGTGATTGCCGTGTATTCGGGTGCTTCATCAATATTGAGAATAGCCTGAAGTGCAGGATATGAGCAAACACGGTCATCATGGCCATAACCGCCTACCATACTTCTGTCAAATCCGATGTCATCAACAGTAAATGCAGGCACAAGTTCAAGCTCTGCCGAGAGAAAATCACGCTCTACAATGCCGTACTTTTCATAAAGAAGAGAAAGAATGTTAAGCTTAATTCTCTCGCTTTCCTCATCATCCTTAAACGGACGGGAGCCGATAACAACATTGAGTTCCTCGCCCTTTACAAGTTCGTTTGCCTTGCGTGACATTTGGTCTGCACCGAGGTGAGGAAGAATATCTGTAATGCAAAACTTAGGCTCACCCGGTTCTTCACCGATGCGAACATCAACAAATGTGCCGTCATTTTTACAAATTCTGCCGTGGAGAGAAAGCGGAATAGCTGTCCACTGATATTTTTTAATACCGCCGTAATAGTGAGTTTTGAAATATCCCAAGCCCTCCTGCTCGTAAACAGGGCATTGTTTGAGGTCAAGGCGTGGTGAATCAATGTGAGCGGCGGAAATTCTTACGCCGTCCTTAATGCTTCTTTTACCTTTTACGCAAAGAATAATCGACTTGCCCCTGTTCATATAATAAACTTTTGCACCAGGTTCAAGAGTGTCACCGAACTCGTCAAATTTTTGGAAGCCGTTTGCCTGTGCCAAATCCTCAACCCAAGCGGCAACTTCTCTTTCTGTTTTGCAGGTAGACAAAAACTCCTTGTATCCCTCGCAAAAATCATCACATTCTTTGAGTTCGTCATCTGTCATAAAGTCAATGCCGCACTCTTTTTTGTTGAAAAGCATATCTTTTAACTGCTTTGTCTTTTCACTCATAAGATTACCTCCAAAATGTTATCTGTCTGAGCGGCGATGTCCTCGCCGTTGTTGTAAATTATATAATCGCAATTATCGATAAAATAATCGTTGTCAAACTGTGCAGACATACGAAGTTTTGCCTGCTGCTCGGTTATATTATCCCTTGCAATAATACGCTTTATTCTCACATCTTCATCGGCAAGCACACCGATTACCTTGTAGCAATCATTTTGCATATTTGCTTCAAAAAGCTGAGAAGCGTCAAGAACGGTTAAGCCCTGTGCTTCTTCTTTGCATTTTTCGGCTATTGCCGGATGAAGAATTGAATTAAGTTTTTTTGTGTGTTCTTTTGTATCAAACGCCCTTGAAGCAAGAAGTTTGCGGTCAAGCTCGCCGTTTTTAACAACATCCTCGCCGAATTCACTTGCAAGCTCTGTCAAAATCGGAGCATTCTTTGCAGTCAGTTCATGTGCGATTTTGTCGCAATCAATTATCTTGAAGCCTTTTTGCCTGAAAATTTCGCAAACATAACTTTTGCCTGCTCCCGTAGGACCTGTAAGCCCAACGGTAAACGGCTTTGTTAAATCTATTATGCAAAAAGCCGCCGCACGGATAAGCCTGTTATAAACCGCCATACCAACGCCGTCCTTATGCGGAATTCGTGCGTAAACCTTTTTTGCACCCATTTCGTCAAGCTCACGGAGTGCATCAAAAAGTTCCTTTGCCTGGCTCAAATCGTCATTTTCTCTGCCAAATGTTACCTTTGGAATTGTCACCTCATCATCATCAAAACACAGTGCAAAAGCACCTTTTTGAGCGTTGACAAATTTTTCGTATTCCTTCTTGTCGGCATTGACGATAACCACCTTTGCCTTTGGTGCATAGTGCTTGTACTTCATACCCGGTGAAGCGGCAACTTCGTCGTTTTTCATACCCTCAAGCACCGCCGGAGCAACCGTGATTTCGCCGATAACGGCTTCTATCATTTCTTTTGTAATTGCTCCCGGACGAAGAAGTGTAGGAACATCGGTTGCAAGAGTGATAACCGTGCTTTCAACACCGTATTCACAATCGCCGCCGTCAATAATTCCGTCAATCTTGCCCATCATATCGTCAATTACATATTTAACCCTTGTAGGTGACGGCAAGCCCGAAGTGTTTGCACTCGGTGCGGCAATCGGACAACCGCTCGCCTTAATCAGTTTGCGTGCAATCTCATTTTTCGGCATACGCACGGCAACGGTGTCAAGTCCGCCGCTGACAACCTTGCCCACCTTGTCCGACTTGTTCAAAATAATTGTAAGCGGAGCCGGGAAAAAGGCGTCAATAAGTGCCTTTGCCTTTGGCGTCACCTCTTTTACAAGAGGAACAATATCTTCTTTTTTTGCAATGTGAACTATCAGCGGATTATCCGACGGTCTGCCCTTTGCAAGGTAGATATTACGCACCGCTTCTTCATTGAGTGCATTTGCGCCCAATCCATATACCGTTTCGGTAGGAAAAGCAACCAATTTGCCCTCGGCTATCATTTTGCCTGCCTCGGCAATGTCATATTCACTTGTGCCGAACAGTTTTGTTTCCATCGTTATTCTTCTCCCTGTGAAGCCTTTAGTTTTTCAGCAGTGTCCGCTGTGATAAGTGCGTCAATAAGTTCATCCATATCACCGTTGAGAATTTGCTCAAGTTTGTAAAGCGTAAGATTTATTCTGTGGTCGGTAACTCTGCCCTGCGGATAGTTGTATGTTCTGATACGCTCGCTTCTGTCACCCGTACCGACCTGTGCCTTGCGTTCGCCTGCAATTTCGGCGTCCTGCTTTGCACGCTCTGCATCAAGAAGTCTTGCACGGAGTACAAGAAGTGCCTTTTCCTTGTTTTGGTGCTGTGAACGCTGGTCCTGACATTCCACAACCGTACCCGTAGGAATGTGTGTAATTCTGATAGCGGATGATGTTTTGTTGATGTGCTGTCCGCCCGCACCCGAAGCACGGAAGGTATCTATCTGCAAATCCTTATCTAAAATTTCAAAATCAACCTCTTCTGCCTCCGGCAAAACGGCAACCGTTGTTGTGGAAGTGTGAATTCTGCCCTGGCTTTCAGTTTCCGGCACACGCTGAACACGGTGAACACCCGATTCAAACTTAAATCTTGAATACGCACCGTCACCCGTAATGCTGAAGCTGATTTCTTTATATCCGCCAAGCCCTGTTTCGCTTGCTGAAAGCACCTCGGTTTTGAATCCCTTCGATTCCGCATACATCGAATACATCCGCATCAAATCTGCCGCAAAAAGCGCCGCCTCATCGCCGCCTGTTCCGCCGCGGATTTCCACAATAACGTTTTTATCATCATTCGGATCTTTCGGGAGCAGCAGAATTTTCAGCTCCTGCGCCGTTTTCTCCAAAGCCTCCTCCGCCTCGGAAAGCTCCGTCATGACAAGCTCCTCCATTTCCGGGTCTTGTCCGGCTTCAAGCATTTCCTTATCGTCTGCAATGGTCTGCTTTGCTTTTTTATACTCCCGGTATTTCTCCACAATCGGAGTAAGATCTGCATTTTCCTTACAATACCTCCGCCAGGACTCCTGATCAGCAATCACCTCCGGGTCACTGATTTTTTCCGAGAGGAGCGCATAGCGTTCCTCCAGGGCTTCTAATTTATCAAACATACAAACCCTCCTACTCTCTGATAAAAATCCGTTCTGTCGAAACGGTTTTACCGGTTTCTTCATCAATTTCAAAAATACAGCCGCAAAACTGTCCCCTGCCGTTTGCAACCTCAAACCGCTGCGGGGTCCCGTCCAGGAAATTCTGAATAACCGGTTTTTTCTCCATGCCCAGCACCGAGTGCCCGGGACCGGTCATGCCAAGATCAGTGATATAGCCTGTGCCGCGCGGAAGAATTGTCTCGTCCGCAGTCTGCACATGAGTATGTGTACCGAACACTGCCGAAACACGTCCGTCCAGATAATG
>OIYV01001639.1_pt1 | contig 10502 bp, 10 predicted proteins | sample 1588251 | NCBI WGS metagenome assembly OIYV01 (sample SAMN03283282) | human gut metagenome | biome: human-associated habitat; material: feces | host: Homo sapiens | place: Peru | collected 2012
CACGCACCAAACATTTTGAACGGACAAATCTTATTAGGAAAACACTTTATTCCTGAATGGATTTACGACAAGTTAATTCAAGAGAAAAAACGCCTAGATATGGCTTAGGAGTTCTAATGAAAAGACAATATGCTTTTACTTTGGTAGAGATTATCGTTGTTATTTCAATTGTTGTTTTAACTGCAATAATCTTAATTCCAAATATTATAGATGATAACCAAAAATTACGTACAATTTCTCAATGGAAACATACGTATAAAAACATTGAATATGTTTTTTCTGCAATTAAAGCTCAGGCTACAGAAACTGATAAAATTGCTATTGAAAAAACTCGCACAAATGATGAGCGTGAAGTTGTACTGTATGATTTGCTAAATCCATATTTTAGAATGCAAACTCAAGTTGATGCAAAGACTTATAAAACATATTTTATGGACGGTTCTTTTATTAACGAAAAGAATGATTATTATTTTAAGAATTTGCACACAACAAGTTCAGGCATGATAATTGGTGTAAAATGGTTGTTACCACCGTCAAAAGCTCAAAATTCATTACCTATTGCAATGATGTCAATAGATTTGAACGGCGCCAAAAGACCTAATAAATGGGGACAAGATATATTCGGCGTTAATATTTTCTTAGACAGAATTCAACCATTGGGTGAAGAATTTGATGAAATGCTTGCAAAATCAGATTGTTCAAAAAAAGGTAAAGGCATTTCTTGTTCTGCTTATTATAACAATTATGGCGGACGTTTAAATTAACTTTGCACAATATTTTTCAATCGGACAGTCTGCACAATTAGGTTTTTGAGGTTTGCAGACATTTTGTCCATGCGTAACAATTAGTGTGTTAATGTCAATCCAGTACTTTGTTGGTAATTTTTCACGAAGTGCAAATTCGGTTTCTTCCGGATTTTTTGTTTTGACATAACCAAGACGATTGAAAATTCTATGCACGTGAACATCTACGCAAATGGCAGGTTTGTTAAACCCTCTGGAAACAACAAGATTAGCTGTTTTTCTGCCAACACCATTAAATTTGCAAAGTTCATCAATATCACATGGAACTTTGCTGTTATATTTTTCAACGAGCTCTTTTGAAAGTTGAATTATTTGTTTAGCTTTGTTTGCATAAAAACCAACAGGATAAATCGCTTTAGACAATTCTTCTTCTGAAACCTTCATCATTTCTTCAGGAGTTTTTGCTAATTCCAACATTCTTAATGTTGCAGGATAAGTTGTTTTATCATTAGTTCTAAGGCTTAAAATACAAGCAATAAGTACAAGGTATGCATCATTAAAATTGTCCATAAGATGTACAAAATCGCTCTTTTTTTGATTTGCTTCTTTTAATAATCTTACAATTTCGTCAATGTTACTCATTTTAGTATGCTTTCTATGTCTAATTCCAACTTTAATTTTAGCGCATAAATGTTATCCAAATTAAATTGAGCAAGTTTTACAGCATCTTTTTCTGTAGTTACAATATTTCCGTGAAGTTTTGCAACTTCATTGTATTTGTATTGATGATGATCATCAAAAGTTAAAGTATCAAGCAAATTAAACTTTTGTCTTACAAATTCATAAAACTGTTCAGGTTGACCAATTGCGCACATTGCAAATACGTCTGACTTTAACGGTAAAACTTCTGTAGTTTTAATATTATATGTAAAGCTTGGTACAACGTTGCAAACAAAGGTTTTGCGCGTATCAAAAATATTTTCTAAAATGTTAGCATCAACTGTTTTTGCAGTTTTGTTCATAATTAATAATTTATCGGCTCTTTTTAAACCATTTAAGTTTTCTCTCAATGGTCCTGCCGGTAAGTGTTTGCCGTTGCCAAACATTTTTTCGCTATCAACCAAAACTAAATTCAAATCTCGTTTTATTTTTCTGTGTTGGAAGGCATCATCCAAAATAATAATTTCAACACCAAAGCGTTTAATAGCCTCATTTGCAGCTTTTACACGACTAGAACAGGTTAAAACGTATGCATTGTTAATGTTTTGTGCAAACCAAAAAGGTTCATCACCAATTTCTTCGGCAGTGTAGAAGATTTCATTATTTGCCGATATAACTCTAGGTTCTTTGTTTGAAAGTTTTCCGCCATAACCTCTGGAAATTATGGCAACTTTTTTGCCTTGAGATATAAAATGTTTTGCAAGTTCTGCAACTACCGGAGTTTTTCCAACTCCGCCCGTTGTAAGATTTCCAACTGAAATCACATAAGCATCAACTTTTTCAGATTCTAAAATTCCTCTGTCAAAAAGGTCGTTTCTTATTTCTGTAATTTTGCTATAAAAAATCGACATAAAATCTAATATTGGTTCAAGCCAAGCATTAGATTTTATGTTGTAATGTATTTTTGTAATTTCGTTTTTTAGATTCATAATCTTAGAACATCAATCTGAATAATAAGAATCGTTTATTCAATTTGTCTGTGAATTTTCTCAAGTTGCTTGCAGTTTTTGCAACGTCATTAAGAGTTTGTGTCATTTGACATTTTTCTGACGGACTCATAGAGTTTACTACTTCCAAAGCTTTAGATAAATCAACCATTGCCTTGTTTACGTTGGTAACTGTTTCAAATACTTGAGCCTTAAGTTTTTGGTCTTTTGTCATCATGTTAACAGATGCACTGATTTCATTTACGTTGCTAACAATTGCATTCAAATCTGCGCCAAGTTGTTTTGCATCAGTATTGTCCATAACTTTGTTTAGGTTATTTGCAAAGTTTGTCATTGCTTTTGTTGCTTCAAACATTGTTGGCTTAAATTGAGGATCGCCGGCAATATTATCAGCAAGCTTTGTAAGTTTATCAAAGTTTTTAGTGAAATTATCAAGCATTTTCATCATTTGATTTAAGTCTTCATTTGAAGAATCAATTAATTTTTCAGCCTTTTCCATTGTTGTTGTTGCTTGAGCAGTCAAGGCATTGATGTTAACAACGGATTGTTTCAAATCGCTAATAACTTTGTCTGATAATAAGTCATTAACCTTTTGGTTTGTTTCTGTCAATGAGGCTGCAGCTTTATACTGCAAATCCATAAAGTCAGAAATTCTCATTGGTTCAATTATTGTATAAGGTGAATCTGTTTGAGGATAAGGCAATGCTTCGTTATCAAGTGCCGAAATTCTCATTTTGTTTGTGCCTTTAGTTTTAACTTGTTCACCCTTCATAAATTCAGGCAAGATTAACCCCGGCATATTTACGATATAGTCAATTTTGTATGCATAAGAGGTTTTGATTTTGTCTTGCATTAAAAGCGGAATTGTTTTTGTTAAAACAACTTTTGTATCTTTAATGTAGCCTACGTCATAATATTTATCATCAAGTTTGATCTCAACAGGATCATCTTTGAAGATTAGGTTTTTACCGATTGCAGGTAAGTAAAGAGTTCTTGTTTTTGGTGGTGTGATTTCAAGGAATTGTTCTCCAATCAAACCTGATTGTTGAATAGAAAGCATTGAAGCTTTCGGAATCGTAATATTAGGTTCTGTGATAACGAATTTTAATTTTACGTAACTTTTTTCGCCATCAACAACAGGTGTAATTTCTTCAACCTGACCTACTCTAAGCCCCATCATTTGTACGCCGGAGCCGGCTCTCATACCGTTTACATCTTTAAAGTGTACTTCAATTCTTTCAGCAGAAGAGAATGCTCTACCTTTCACCCATAGAATTGTAAGAATTAAAATTACAAGAGCTATAAGTGTTAAAACGCCTACTTTGAATGATGATGATTTAATTTTATCCATGTTTACTTACCTACTTAAATTAATTTAATTATATCAAAAAAACTACTCTGTTAACATTTTCATCGGACCTGTTAACGAGGATGTTACAAACTGTTTTGTGTATTCGTTTCCACCATTGCACATTTCTTGTGGTGTTCCTTGGAATACTGCCTCTCCGTCATATAGCATAAGAACTTGGTCTGCAGTTCTCATAATTGTTGACATTTGGTGAGTTACAACGATTGAAGATGCGTGTGTCGTTTCTTTCAATCGTACAATGTAATCTTCAATTAATGTTGATGAAATTGGATCCAGACCTGCAGTCGGTTCATCATAAAGAATTGTTTGTGGATTTGTAACTATCGCACGTGCAAAACTCACACGTTTTTGCATACCGCCGGAAAGTTCAGACGGGAACTTGTTTTCAATTCCTTGTAACCCAACAAGTTTAAGTTTTTCTTCAACAATTTTCTTTAAATCTTCTTGTGAACACTTTTTTCGTAAATCTTTTCTTTCTTGAAGTGCAAAACTAATGTTGTCAAAAATATTCAATGAATCGAAAAGTGCTGAATATTGGAATACCATTGCAATGTCGCCTTCTGATGTTTTAATAGTTCCTGAATCAGCCTCCAAAAGTCCGCAAATAATTTTTAAAATAGTACTTTTACCTGAGCCGGAAAATCCTACAATTGCAAGAGTTTCACCGTCTTTTACCTCAAATGAAATATCTTTTAAAACTGTTTTATCATAAAATGATTTTGCTAAATGTTCTACTTTTATCATAATTTTTTATCCTTAGAAGAAAAATGCTATTGAGAAAACTAAATCCCAAATAACTATAGCAACAAACGACCAAACAACGGCCTTTGTCGTTGCTAAACCTACACCCTTTGCTCCGCCTTTGGCAATGTAACCGCAAGTGCAACTAATTAAAGCAATTGTAAAACCATAAACGAAGGCTTTTGCAATTGCAACTTTTATATCATAGATATATAATCCAGCCCAAACAGAAGAAAAATAAGCTTTGTAACTTAATTCAGATGCCATAGTTGAGGCTAAACCACCGCCTAAGATACCAAAAGTAGAAGCAACGATTAAAACAGGTGGCATCATTAATGTTCCTGCAATAACTCTTGGTACAAATAAATATTTGATAGGATCAACGCTTAATACTTTCATAGCATCAATCTGTTCCGTAACTCTCATTGTTGCAAGTTCAGAGGCTAATGAAGAGCCAATCATAGAAATAATAGCGAACCCTGACATAATGATACCGGTTTCACGGACAGTTAACAGTGCAACCATCATCCCTACGTAATTTCCGCCACCTTGTTTAACCATTTCACCTGCAACTTGCATTGCAACAATGATTGAGGTCATACTTACAATAGAAATTGTGATAGGTAAGGAACTTACGCCAAAACGAGAAGATTGTTCAATAACGTCTTTCCAATTAATTTGACCTGTAAAAATGTACTTTAAAGTCGACAGCCCCTGAATTACAATCTCTCCAAGTGTTGTGAAAAAAACTTCAAATTCTTTTGCGACTAATTTTAAAAATTGATATGTCGCAGTGTCTTTTAGCTGTTCCCTAAGTTGTTCCATTACTGTTATTATAATACAGAAATGAAAAAGTGGAATAGTGTGTAGTTTTTTGTGAGTTGAAAGTTAGTAAGCTGTTAAGTCAGTAAGTATATTAATAAAAATGAACTTATAGTAATATATTTATAATCCTTATAGTTGTGTTAATAAATGTAAAAATAATTTCATTATAGCTAAAACTCAGCTATAATACCTAATAGAACAGGATAAATAGAATAGCCGTATTGTGATTGCATAATTAAATTGTTATAATGGGAGTGTAAGCATAAATGAGAGGATTGAACTTATGAAGAAGTTTTTTAATAAAAGCGAATTATCGCTTATGAATAGTGAATCGACAAATACTAAACAAATCTTGTCATTCAGTATAAACGAAGTGCATTGCGGAATCTTAAAGACTTTGAAAAGATACCGCAATTCGTTACACTCATGCGGTATGACACTTGCTAATTTTCTATTCACAATTCACAAAAGACAACTCTCGAAATTTGCCTTCACTCTTGCCGAAACACTTATCGTAATGGGCATTATTGGTGTGGTTGCAGCATTAACTATTCCAAACTTAAACCAATCAACAGGCGATAGAGAAAAAGTTGCTAAAGTTAAAAAAATATATTCAAACATTGAAGATGCTTTGGGTCGTGCAACTGCTGTTTATGGTCCAATGGATACTTGGTTTGTAAATGATGGAGATGACGTAAAACTCATATCTACTCGCTTAACACAAAGACTTCAAGATTTTATGAAAGTAACAAAAGATTGTGGTTATGGCGAGGGAAAGATGTCTGGTTGTTTTTCTGATAATAATGCACTTTTTGATGGCTCTGCTGCAGCGCAGACAAAATGTTCGTCTTATTATTTCACAACTGCTGATGGAACATCTTTTGGTATGTATATATATGGTAACGAAATATGGATTTTGGTAGATATTGATGGGCCTAATAAAGGAAAGACAGCCTTGGGTTCTGATGTTTTTTTATTTGAGTTTGATTTTGAAGGAAATTTTGTTAACAATGAATCAGGAAATTTTGAAAAGTCTGGTGGTGGATGTATAGATTGGAATGATTCGTTGATAACTCAGTGGGTTATTAGAAATGATAATATGGACTATTTAAAATTATCAAATGAAAAATGCCCAAATGGGACTACTTTAAATTGGGAAACAAACACAAGTTGTAAATAATTACTCCTCTTTTGTGAGGTATTCAATCATTTTATTAAGGTCTTTGTTCCACGAGCCATACCAATTGATTAAAAGTATATCCGCAGGTGTCAGTCCTTGATATACAAGGTCTTGTAATGGTTCAAGATATTTTTCTTCGTTATTATTTTGTTCTTTTAAACCGATTTCTGCCATATTTACCAAATCTTTTGCAATTTGGCGTAAAGGAGTTTTGTTAAGTCTGGCATCTAGTCCTAGTTTTGGCACATTATATCTTAAATCTGAAAAATTTTGATATGTGTATTCAGATAAGTATTCATCAACTTGTTTTAATATATTTTTTGAGTATAAAATACCTTTGTAAAAACCTAAAATCGAATACTGAAGGCCTTTTCCAACACAATCTTGGTTTCTGATTTCAATAAATTTACGTAATCTAACTTCCGGAAAATACAGGTTTGCACAAAGTTTAAAATCTTCAATATCAGCGCTATAACCGTCAATTCCGTTTTGCATAAATTCTTTGAAAGTTATACTGCCATTTGTGCTAAAAGTTTTATTATCTCTTGAAAACATGATTAAAGGTGTTTCCAGAACTTTATTAATATAATCATTAAAAGAAAAGTCTTTATTTAGAGTTGTTGCAAATCCACATCTATCAATATCGGTGTTAAGCCATGCCAGCGCTCTAAAACTCTTATAACCAGTATCCACGCCACCTCTGATTGGAGAATTTGCAAACATAGCAGTTGTGATTGGCGCTAGCATATTAGCAATTCTGAATTTTTCCATTGCATCTTCTTCGCTATCAAAGTCAAAACACGTTTGTATTCCAGCGGTTTCGCGCATCATTACATCTGATAGTATTCCCCATAAATAATTTGCCATGATATGGTATCTTCGTTTTGGAAGTAAGTTTATGTATTTGTAGGTGGTTAATGGTGATATGCCGTAATTCAATAGTGTAATTCCGAATTCATCAAGCAGAGGAATAAGTTCCGTATCAATTTCTTCGATTTTATTGATTAATTCTTGAATAGTTTGATAAGGCTTTACACTCATTTCAATCTGACAACCAGGTTCTAGGGTAATAGTATGATGTAATTTTTTTAAGCCTATAATATTGTCTTTATCTAAAATGTAATCCCAATTTTCGTTTCGTGCGTATGTTCGTAATAATTCGCAAACTCCGTCAATCCCATTGTAAGGTATTGTTTCAAAACTCGTAGTGTTGATAGGTATTCTTTCATATTCAAATCCTACTTTAAAGTCGTCTGATGTTAATTTAATCCCATCTGTAAAAAGTTTTCTTATTTCGCTAATTTCTAATTTTTCTTTTGATACAATACGCACTTGTTTACCCTTTTTCCAATAATTATTATAACATTATTAAAATTATCAAATCAAAAATGAAAAACATTTCCCTGTTTGTATTATTATATATTAGTAAGATGGACTATTTATCACGCGCAAAATATTTTAGAACAAAAAAAAGACTCGGTCAAAACTTCTTAATTAATTCAGACGTAATCGCCGATATAATTGACTATGCTAATTTATCAAAAGAAGATACTGTATTAGAAATTGGTCCTGGAGTTGGATTTGTTACCGAACAGTTGATTAAACATGCCGATAATGTAATTGCAGTAGAACTTGATGAAGAAGCGATTAAAGAATTAAATAAACTTAATGCTGAAAATCTTAAAATAATTCATAAAGATATTTTAAAAACAGATATTGCAGAACTTGCAAACGGTAAGAAAATAAAAGTCGTTGCAAATATTCCATATTATATTACAACGCCTATTTTAGCTCATCTTTTAGGAGAAATTGATGATTTAGCCAATAAGAACAGAGCATCTGTTTCAGAAATTATTTTGATGGTGCAAGAAGAAGTTGCGCGCAGAATGGTCGCAACAGAAAAATCAGGAAATAAGCAGTATGGTTTATTAACAATTCTTTCTCAGTTTTGGGCAGATTGTTCCTTATTGCGGGTAGTTGGCGCACGTTCTTTTTATCCAGTACCAAAAGTTACGTCTGCACTTGTTAAACTAGTTGTGAAAGACAAACCTTTATTAGAATTGTCTGATTATGCACATTTTAGAAAAACAATTAAAGCTGGTTTTGGACAACGTAGAAAAAACATTAAAAATGCCCTTGTAAATGGCGGTTTTGATAAAGAAAAAGTTCAAATTGCACTTAAAAATTTAAAAATTGATGAAAATACAAGAGGCGAAAGTCTTTCAATCGAAATGTTTGGAAAATTGTCTGAGGAATTATGCAAGTTAAAGTAAAAACTCCAGCAAAAATTAATCTTACACTAGAAGTTACGGCAAAGCGTCCTGACGGTTTTCATAATATTCAAAGTATTATGCAAATGATTAATTTGTACGATTATTTGACTATTAATGTTGAAAAAAGTGATAAATTAGAGATTAATTTATCAGGCAATAATCCTAATATACCTTATAATGAGAAAAATATTGTGTATAAGGCAATACTTCTTTTTGTTGAGAAATGTGGATTGCAAGATTATAGATTTGACGTAAATATTCAGAAAAATATTCCGACAGAAGCAGGACTTGCTGGCGGAAGTTCAAATGCTGTCGGTACGTTTGTTGGGCTGAATTATTTGTTTGAAAATCCTTTAAAAAAATCTGAACTTCACGAACTTTGTGCAAATTTAGGTTCAGATTTGAACGTAATTTTAGAAGGCGGTTGTGTGTTAGCAACTGGTCGCGGAGAAAATGTTCAAACTTTACAATTTAGAGAATATCCTGTTTCCTTGATTAAGCCTAATGATTTGGGGATTAGTGCAAAAGAAGGGTATCAAAAATATGCTCAATTAGAAAATAAACCTCAAAATGACAAAACACATAAAATGATTGAACTTTTACTCAAAAATGAAGATGTTAGACCTCTACTTTACAATGACTTAGAAACAGCCGTTTATAAGGATTTTGAACAATTACAAAAAATTAAATCAGCAAATCCGAAATCTATTATGTCAGGTTCAGGTTCAACTTATTTTGTGTTAGATGAAAAAATTAATCCCGTTGAAGATTACTGGCATGTAGAAGGTTTAAAAACAATTCCAACAGGTTGCGAAATTGTTGAATAAAATGTAAAAATGTTTGTTAAAAAAGTTGCGATTTTTGCTTTGCAAAAATCGCAACTTTTTTTTATATTATAATTATTTATTTTGTTTTACTGCCGCATCAATAAGCCCTTTGAATAGAGGGTGAGGTCTTTCTGGGCGAGATTTGAACTCTGGGTGGAATTGAGAAGCTACAAACCAATCGTTTTTAGGCAATTCAATAACTTCCATTAACTTACCATTTGGTGATTTGCCAGAGAAAATTAATCCTGCTTTTTCTAAATCCTCAATGTATGCATTATTAACTTCATATCTGTGTCTGTGGCGTTCAAAAATAACGTCTGAACCGTATGCTTTACGAGCAATAGAATTTTTCTTTAAATGACATTCGTATTGACCTAAACGCATTGTTCCTCCGTAAGCAGTAACGTCTTTTTGTTCTAACATTAAGTCAATAACAGGATTTTCACATTCTTCTGAAAATTCTTTTGAATTTGCATCTTTTAATCCCAAAACGTGGCGTGCATATTCAATTACTGCACATTGCATACCTAAGCATAGACCTAAGAATGGAAGATTATTTTCTCGAGCATATCTGATTACGTTTAATTTTCCTTCAATTCCTCTAACTCCAAATCCTCCAGGAACAACAACGGCATGTATTCCGCTCATTAATTCTTTACAATTTTCATAATCAACACAGTCTTCAGAGTTTATCCAATGAATATTAATTTTAGCTTCATTTGCATATCCTGCGTGTTTTAATGCCTCTACTACTGAAATGTATGCATCAGAAAGTTTTGTGTATTTACCCGCAATTGCAACTTCAATTGTACGTTTCGGATTTCTAATTCTTTCAACAAGAGCTTCCCAAGATTTCAAATCTGCGCGTTTATAGCAA
>OIYV01001643.1_pt1 | contig 10482 bp, 9 predicted proteins | sample 1588251 | NCBI WGS metagenome assembly OIYV01 (sample SAMN03283282) | human gut metagenome | biome: human-associated habitat; material: feces | host: Homo sapiens | place: Peru | collected 2012
TATTTACAAAAAATGAATATATGGTATAATAAAAATAGAAATGAGAAACCACAAACGTGGTTTGCCAGTGATATATAAAAAACACATCAACTGCCAAGTTTACAGATGTGTTTTTTTATTGGTTATTCGCTTTTACTTAAAATTATGCAAATTGCAATAATTAAGGTAAAAGCTATGATAGTTACAAGAATTAATGAAAAAAACAATATGTATAAAATAGCAATTAACGTTGATTCTATCATAAGCCTCACCTCCCTTGTGGAGGCAAACCACATCTGCTTATTCTCATTTCAAAAGTATTATAAGACAACTGTAAAAATATGTCAATAAAGAATTGCCAAAAAAACAACAAAAATATATACGAAATTTGTTGAAAAAAAAGTAGTAATATAATATAATAACCCTATCAAAAATAGAAGGAATAAGCACCTTCAATAGATAGGAGAGATTTGTAATGGAGAAAAGTTTTAGCGAAAGTTACAAAGCGGCAGGCGTGGATGTTACAGCAGGATATAAAGGCGTAGAACTAATGAAAAAGGCTGTACAGGCTACATATACAAATGCAGTAATATCAGACATAGGAGGCTTTGGCGGGCTTTATGCGCCACAAATTAAAGAAATGGAAGAACCAATTTTAGTTTCCGGAACAGATGGAGTAGGAACAAAACTAAAATTGGCTTTTTTAATGGATAAACACGACACAATAGGAGAAGACTGTGTAGCAATGTGTGCAAATGACGTAATATGCACAGGAGCAAGCCCAATGTTCTTTTTAGACTATATGGCACTTGGCAAAAACATACCAGAAAAGGTAGCAACAATAGTAGCAGGAGTAGCAGAAGGATGTAAAAAAGCAAATTGTAGCTTAATAGGCGGAGAAACAGCAGAAATGCCAGGCTTTTATCCAATAGACGAGTACGATTTAGCAGGATTTTGTGTTGGAATAGTAGATAAAAAGAAAATTATAGATAACAAAACAATAGAAATCGGAGATAAAGTAATAGGGCTTAAATCATCTGGAGTTCATTCTAATGGTTTTTCACTAGTTAGAAAAGTATTTGACGTAAATAAAGGAAACTTAAACGAATACGTAGAAAGCTTGGAATGTACAGTAGGAGAAGCTCTACTTAAACCAACAAAAATATATGTAAAACCAATATTAAAACTTATAGAACAAGTAAAAGTAAAAGGCATATCACATATAACAGGTGGAGGATTTTACGAAAATATGCCAAGAATGTTAAGAGATGGAGTAGCATTAAAAATAAACAAAAATTCTTATGAAATACCACCAATATTCAAACTAATTGCAGAAAGAGGAAACATACCAGAAAGAGATATGTATAATACATTCAATATGGGAATAGGAATGTCTGTAATAGTTCCAGAAAATGAAGTGGAAAAATCACTAGAAATATTAAGACAAGCAGGAGAAGAAGCATATTTAATTGGTGAGGTAGTAACAGGAAATAAAGAAATAATTATATAATAGAAAATACGAAGTGCGAAGTGTGAGGTGAGAAGTGCGAATAATAGGGAAAGGCCTACGAAGTCTTGACCCTACAAATCCCACCTCAAACATCACACCTCTCACATCAATAATAATAAAAAGGAGAATAAAATGGTAAAAAGAATCTATGTAGAAAAAAAGCCAGAATTTAGTGTAGAAGCAAAAGGTTTATTAAAAGACCTAAAAGAAAATCTACTATTAGAAAATTTAGAAGATTTAAAAATAGTAAACAGATATGATGTAGAAGGCATAAATGATGAAATATTTGAAAAAGCAAAAAACACAGTGCTTTCTGAACCACAAGTAGATGAATGCTTTGAAGAAGAATATCCATTCACAGAAGAAGATAAAATATTTGGAGTAGAATATTTACCAGGACAATTTGACCAAAGAGCAAACTCACTATCAGAATGTTTGCAAATATTAACAGAAGGAGAAAGACCACTTGCAAAAAGTGCAAAAATATATGTTATAAAAGGCAATATAAGTGATGAAGAATTAGAAAAAATAAAAAAATATATAATAAATCCAGTAGATTCAAGAGAATGCACATTAGAAAAACTAAAAACAGTAAAAGATGAACATCCAGAGCCAAAAGATGTAGCAATAGTAGAAGGATTTATAAATATGACAGATGAAGATTCACAAAGATTCTACGATAAATATGAATTCGCAATGGATATAGAAGACTTAAAATTTTGCCAAAAATATTTTAGAGATATAGAAAAAAGAGACCCTACTATGACAGAAATGAAAATGATAGACACATATTGGTCAGACCATTGTAGACATACAACATTTTTAAGTAAATTAGACAAAGTAGAAATAGATTGGGATTTAGCAAATAAAATATATGAAGATTACAAAAAATCTAGAGAATATGTATATGATGGAAAAAAAGCAAAAGATATCTGTTTAATGGATGTAGCAACAATAGCAGTAAAAGAATTAAAGAAAAAAGGCATGTTAAAGGATTTAGACGAATCAGAAGAAATAAATGCATGTAGTATACAAGCAGAAATATTGGTAGATGGAAAACCAGAAGAATACCTAATAATGTTTAAAAACGAAACGCATAATCATCCAACAGAAATAGAACCATTTGGTGGAGCAGCAACATGCTTAGGAGGAGCAATACGTGACCCATTATCTGGAAGAGTATATGTATACCAAGCAATGAGAGTAACAGGATGTGGAGATCCAAGGACATCAGTAAAAGACACACTACCAAATAAATTACCACAAAGAAAAATTACAAATGAAGCAGCAAGAGGATATAGCTCATATGGAAATCAAATAGGATTAGCAACAGGACAAGTTGCAGAAATATATCATCCAGGATATGTAGCAAAAAGGCTAGAAATAGGTGCATTAGTAGGAGCAGCACCAAAGAAAAATGTAATTAGAAAAGTACCAGAGCCAGGAGATGTAGTAGTTCTATTAGGTGGAAGGACAGGTAGAGATGGATGTGGAGGAGCAACAGGTTCATCAAAAGCACATAATAGTGCATCACTTACAACATGTGGTGCAGAAGTGCAAAAAGGAAATGCACCAGAAGAAAGAAAAATACAAAGATTATTTAGAAATCCAGAAGTAACAACACTAATAAAAAGGTGTAATGATTTCGGCGCAGGCGGTGTTTCCGTAGCAATAGGAGAACTTGCAGATGGATTAGAAATAAACCTAGATAAAGTTCCAAAAAAATACGAAGGATTAGATGGAACTGAACTAGCAATATCAGAATCACAAGAGAGAATGGCAGTAGTAATAGAAGAAAAAGATGTAGAAACATTTAAAAAACTAGTAGCAGAAGAAAACATAGAAATGGCAGTAGTAGCAAAAGTAACAGAAGAACCACGAATGAAAATGTACTGGAGAGGAAAACTTATAGTTGACCTATCAAGAGAATTTTTAAACACAAACGGAACAGTAAAAATAGCAAACGCAAAAATAGAGACCCCAAAAGGATTAGCAGATTACTTCACTTGGGGAAAAAGGGGACAGGCCCCTTTTTCCCTAAAAACCTCGAACTGCATGAAAACAAACGGAAAGAACTGTTTAAAAACAGAAATTTGGAAGGATACAATATCAGATTTAAATTGCTGTTCTCAAAAAGGACTAGTAGAAAGATTTGACAGCTCAATAGGAGCAGGAACAGTGCTAATGCCATTTGGTGGTAAATATCAATTAACACCTACAGAAGCAATGTGTGCAAGAATACCAACATTAAATGGGTACACAAATTCTGGAACAATAATGAGTTTTGGGTATGATCCATATCTTTCAGAAATAAGCCCATTACATGGAGCTGTATTTGCAGTTATAGATTCGCTTACAAAATATGTAGCATGTGGAGGAGACTATAAAAAAGCATGGTTTACTTTCCAAGAATATTTTGAAAAATTAAGAGAAGAACCTGCAAGATGGGGAAAACCATTAGCAGCACTTTTAGGAGCATATTTAGTTCAAGAAGAATTAGAACTTGCATCAATAGGTGGAAAAGACTCAATGTCAGGTTCATACAACGAATTAGATGTTCCACCAACACTTACATCATTCTGTATAGGGGTTGTGGACACAAATAAAGTAGTATCAAATGAATTTAAAAAATCAAATTCAAATGTGTATATGCTAAAAGCAAAAATAACAGAAGAATTTTTACCAGATTTTGAAGACTTAAAAGAAAATTATGAATTGGTACATAAACTAATAGAAGATGGCAAGGCTATATCTGTTGCAACAGTAAGACAATTTGGAATAGCAGATACAATAACAAAAATGTGTATAGGTAATAAAATAGGCTTTGAATTTGAAGCTAATAAATGCTTATTTAAGCCACGCTATGCAACATTTATAATAGAAGCAAAAGATAAAATAGAAAATGAAAAATTAGAACTTTTAGGAATCACTACAAATAACAAAGAAATAAAAATATCAGGAGGCGAAATATTAGACCTAGAAGAATTAATAAAAATATGGGAAGAGCCACTAGAAAAAGTATTCCCAACAAAAACAAATGAAATAAATAAAAAAATAGAAAACATATTGTACAAAGATGTAGAGGGCGCACCTCAGGGTAACTCACATAAGATAAAAATAGCTAAACCAAAAATCTTTATACCAGTATTTCCAGGAACAAACTGCGAATACGATTTAGCAAAAGCATTTATAGATGCAGGTGGAGATCCTAGAATAGCGGTATTTAAAAATCTAAAACAAACAGACATAGAAGAATCTATAATTGCAATGGAAAAACTAATTAACGAATCACAAATAATAATGCTTCCAGGGGGATTTAGTGCAGGAGATGAACCAGATGGCTCTGGTAAATTTATAGCAACAGTATTTAGAAATCCACGATTAAAAGAAGCAATTCATAAACATTTAAATGAACAAGATGGTTTAATATTAGGAATATGTAATGGATTCCAAGCATTAATAAAATTAGGGCTAGTGCCATATGGAGAAATTGTAGAACCAACAGCTAAAATGCCAACACTAACATACAACAACATAGCAAGGCACCAATCAAAATTGGTAACAACAAAGGTAGTATCAAAATTATCACCATGGTTTAGCAAAGTAGATTTAGGAGAGGAATTTGTAATACCAATTTCACATGGAGAAGGAAAATTTGTAGCAAGCGAAGAAGTAATGCAGGAATTAATAGCAAATGGACAAGTAGCAACACAATATGTAGATGAAAAAGGAAATGCAACATACGATATAGACTACAATCCAAATGGTTCAGTATATGCAGTAGAAGGAATAACAAGCAAAGACGGTAGAATACTTGGAAAAATGGCACATTCAGAAAGAAGTTATAGGGGAAATATAATAAACGTGCCAGGAAATATGGACCAAAAATTATTTGAATCAGGAATAGAGTATTTTAAATAAATAAAACCGGCATAGAGTTTTAATCTATGCCGATTACTTTTTTATGAAAGTTTTACAATTTCGATTCCGGGAACATCTGCGATCATTCTTTCTGCAGCTTCAACATCATCCAAATGCATAAGATATACTTTTATATCTTTTTGAGCTAATTCAATGAGTTGAGGCAAAGTTTCTTCAAGTTTTAAATGTATTTGCCCATAAAAAACGGATACATCAACATAAATTTCACGAGCAAATCCGAAAAACTCTTCAAAAGGTTGTAAGGTTGAAGTGTCGCCAGTATAAACAAAAAGCTGGTCATCAGAAGAAGCATCTTCATTTCCAAAAACATTCTCAATGTAATAACCAAAACATTTACCATCAAGTTGAGGAGAATGTTTTGTTAAAACGGGTTCAATACAAACACTCATATTGTTACCATAAAGCTTATCGGAATCAATGAGATGGAGATTGTACCAATCCAAGGAATTTCCTTCAATTGTAAGAAGAGCTTTAATATCCTCTGCTACTTCTTCTGAAGGAGCGAGAATATTAAGTTTCTTATGAAGTACAAAGAAGCAATATTGAGCCCACAGCCCAAGTCCTCCAACGTGGTCGCCATGCGTGTGCGTTATGAGAACAAAAAAGTTTTCATAAGCAGACAAATCAAAATTTTTAACTTTCACAAAAGTAGAAGATGGACAATCTATTAAGAAAAAGTCCTTACCTTTAGTGACAAAATATGCAGATGTATGCTCATTAGCAAAACCTGCACCTCTTCCTAAAAAATGTAAATACAAAGTAGAAAGCTCCTTTCGATTAGAAATTGGTAATTTTGCACTGTTCCATAATTCAATGCGTATGGAAATCAAATACCTCCTAAATTTGATTATTTATATATTAACATAAAATAGACAACAAGTCAAACAACGATAGCAACATGGGAGTACAATCATATTACTACTCAGACTAAATTAAAAAATGCAGGGGAGGATTGCATATGCAAAAAATATGTTACAAAGAAAGTAAAACTGTAAAAAAATGTAAAAAATATTGACATTTAATTTGTAGAATGCTAAATTATAATTATTAATTTAATCTAACATTTTTTATTCTAAAAATTTAATTCTAAATAATATCAGTGTTGAAAAATTAAATTAAAAATGCTACAATAAAGGAGGTGAAACTATGCCACTTATTTCGCATTTTTATGGTATACTTATTTATATTTATAAAGAAATTGGTGGACATCATAATGAACCACATATACACATTAAGTATAACGAATACGAAATGTCAATTACTTGTGATGGAGTTATTCTCGATGGAAAATTGCCAAAAAAACAGGAAAAATTAGTTTTGGCATGGATAGAATTGCATAAGGATGAAATAAAAGCTGCATGGAAGGTGTATAATGATAATGGTGAGATTATAAAAATAAGGGGATTGGAGTGATTTAAATGAGGCCAAGAGCTCAAGAGGTAGAAGTATTAGAAGATTACACATTAAAGATTAAATTCAATAATGGAGAAGTAAAAAAATTTGACGTAAAACCATATTTAAATCATAAAGCCTTTGAAGAATTAAAAGACTATAATAAGTTTAAAAAAGTAAAAATAGCAGGACTATCCATAGAATGGGAAAATGGAGCAGATATATGTCCAGATGAATTATATAATAATAGTTATATTGAACAAGCGACTTAAGTCATCATTTGCTATAGCCGATTTGACTTTCCGAATAAAATGAGGAAATATATAGTATAGTATTAAAAAACAGGATTGTTAATTTGCAACAATCCTGTTTTTTTGTACCTTTATTTTACAACTATATTATAAATCTTATTCTTTACATATATTTCTTTCACAACATTCTTTCCATCTAGCAAACTAGAAACAGCTTCAAAAGCCTTTGCTTTTACACTAGCTTCCTCTTCATCTAAAGCAATTTTAACAGTTGCCTTTACTTTACCATTTATTTGAACAGGAATTTCCTTTTCGCTATCTATTGTTTTAGCCTCATCATATTTAGGCCAGTCAGATTCGCAAATTGGTTTGAATCCTAATTGTTCATTTATTTCCTCTGTAATATGAGGAGCAATAGGATTAAGTAAAGTTAATAGCAAATGATAATCTTCTTTTGTTATTTTATCCTCAGTATCAAAGCTATTAGCCAAAATCATTAATGCTGATACTGCTGTGTTATAAGCCATTGTAGTTAAATCAGTTTGCACTTTTTTGATTGTTTTGTGGATAATTGGCTCTAACTTTTTAGAATAGCCTTTTCCATCGCCAATCTTATCTTTTAAACGAATAACTTTGTCTATAAAACGTTTACAACCTCTTAAAGAATCTGTACTCCAAGGAGCATCTTGTGTATAATCACCCATAAACATTTCATAAAGTCTTAAAGTATCTGCACCATATTCATTAACTATATCATCAGGATTAATAACATTTCCTTTAGATTTACTCATTTTTTCATTGTTAGACCCCAAAACCATACCATGGCTAACACGAGTCCAAATCATTTCTTTTTTAGGAACTAAACCAATATTATATAAAAATTGAACCCAAAATCTTGCATATAGTAAATGTCTTGCAGTATGCTCCATACCACCATTATACCAATCAACTCTATTCCAATATTTCATAGCATCCATAGAAGCAAATTCCTTATCATTATGAGGGTCCATAAATCTTAAGAAATACCAACTAGAACCAGCCCAGTTAGGCATTGTATCAGTTTCCCTTCTAGCCTTTCCACCACAATGAGGGCAAGTTGTATTAACCCAATCAGTAATATTTGCAAGAGGGCTTTCTCCACTCTCGGTTGGTTCATATTCTGCAACATCTGGTAACAATAAAGGTAAATCTTCCTCATTCATTGGTTGCCATCCACATTTTTCACAATAAATCATAGGAATAGGTTCTCCCCAGAATCTTTGGCGAGAAAATACCCAATCTCTCATTTTATAATTATTTACTTTTCTAGCAATACCTTTTTCTACTAATTTATTTGTAATAGCTTCTTTAGCTTCTTCAACAGTAAGACCAGTAAATTCTTCAGAATTAATTAATTTACAGCCTTTACCTAAATAATCTTGTTTTTCAAAAGCAGATTCGCTAACATCTCTGCCATCAATAACAGGAATCATTTCCAAGTTATGTTCTACTGCATATTCAAAATCTCTTTGGTCATGAGAAGGAACAGCCATAACAGCCCCAGTTCCGTAGTCTCCTAAAACAAAGTCACCTAAAAATACAGGAACTTCTTTTCCATTAACAGGGTTAATAGCCATAATTCCATCTACTCTGCAACCTGTTTTGCCTTTATTTAGCTCTGTTCTATCCATAGCAGATTTTTTAGCAGTCTCTTTAATATATTCATTAACTTCATCTTTATTTTTTACTCTAGGCATTAATTCTTTAATTAATTTGCCATCAGGAGCAATAACAAAAAATGTAATACCATAAACTGTTTCAATACAAGTTGTAAATACAGAGAACTTACCTCCACCAACAATTTGTACATCAAGCTCAACACCAGCAGATTTACCAATCCAGTTAATTTGACCAAGTTTTACTCTATCAGCAAAATTAGTATCATCTAAACCTTTTAATAAATCTTCTGCATAATTACTCATTCTAAGCATCCATTGAGATTTTTCTTTTTGCTCAACGGCACTACCACATCTCTCACAAACTCCACCAGCAGCATCTTCATTAGATAAAACAGACTTACAAGTAGGACACCAGTTTACAGGAATAGTATCCTTATATGCCATACCATGTTTATAAAATTGTAAAAATTGCCATTGAGTCCATTTATAATAATCTGGGTCAGTAGTAGAAAACTCACGAGACCAATCAAAAGAAAAACCTAAGTCTTTCATTTGCCCCTTAAAAGTGTGAATATTTTCCTTTACAGCTTCTTTTGGGTGAATATGATTTTTAATAGCATATTGTTCAGCAGGAGCACCAAAAGCATCCCACCCCATTGGATATAAAACATTATAACCTTGCATTCTTTTCATTCTAGCCAAAGCATCTTGAGCAGTATAACTTCTAACATGTCCAACATGAAGACCAGCTCCAGAAGGATAAGGAAATTCTACTAATATATAATATGGTTCTTTATTATCTCCAGTAACTGCTTTAAAACTTTGTTTTTCATCCCAATAATTTTGCCATTTTTTTTCTATTTCTTTATGATTATAATCCATCAAAATCTCTCCTCTATATTAAATTAAACTTTTGGGCAAACACCCTTAAAGAATTAATATGTTCACCCTTTATTCTTAAATAAATCTCCTTAGCCATATTTTCTTTATATGTATGAGAAATTAAATTTCTATCACGAAGCATATCCATGTAAGGCTGGCCATCTTCCAAAACACCGTTTTGAAAAGCAACCTTTATAACATTACTTGGACCATGCTCTTCTAAAACATATGTACTATCTAAATATTTTTGCAGGTATTTCCACCAGAGTTCAAAAGTAAATTCAAAAGCATGTAAAATACCAGCACGCGTAACCTCAGAACCATTATCTTCAGAAATAAACTGTTGAAGTTTCAAATAAGCATTTTTAAAAGCCTCTGCACTTTCTAACAAATTATTTGACATAGATTTCAACTCCTTCATTAACTATATTTTCTTTTAACTTATCATCATCCTTTAAAGAGTTAAAGTTAATTAAATCAATCTTATAAATTAAATATAAATCCTCTAAATCATAAAAAACTTTAGTATTTAAAGTATGGTTCAGGTTATTACCATATAAAACAATATCAATATCAGAAGTCTTCTTAAAATCGCCCCTTGCACGAGAACCAAAAATACAAGCCCTTTCTATTTCTGGGTACTTTGCAAAAACTTTTTGAAAACTTTTAATAATACCATTATCAAAACCAAAATCTCTCAAACCAATAGCCCCCTAAATAATATTGAAAAGATTATATAACAAAAATAAAAATAAATAAAGTAAAACTATTAAAATTTATAATTATCTGATATAATAAGGCAAATAGCAAAGGTAAATTGGAATTTGTATGAACGATTCTAGGGACTGTCCCTCTTTTGTTGAATAAC
>OIYV01001647.1_pt1 | contig 10478 bp, 7 predicted proteins | sample 1588251 | NCBI WGS metagenome assembly OIYV01 (sample SAMN03283282) | human gut metagenome | biome: human-associated habitat; material: feces | host: Homo sapiens | place: Peru | collected 2012
TATATTTCAAGGTTTTTCCCGCATAGTCGGCGGGGTATGTGAGTGTTTTATCCTATCCCCGCCATAGTGCCGCTCTAAATGCGTAGAATTTACCAGCAGAAAATCGCCGGTTTCTCTGGCTCCATACTCCCAGATATGGTATCATGGAAAAAATCAATCTGACGGGGGTATCAGGATGGACGGACAAGAAAAGCTGCTGGACTATGAAACAATCAAAGCCGCCGTTGCCGGTGAGAAGTGGGCCACAGAAAAGGTGCTGGCCCACTATGCGGACTACATCGACGAGCTTTCCACGGTGGAGATCAGGCAGCCGGGCGGCAAAGTGAAAAAAGTCATTGACGAGGATATGCGGCAGCACATTTCCTTAAAGCTGCTGGAAGCGTTGCCGAGCTTCCCGCTGGAACAAGAATAACGATCAAGAGGGCTGCACCCTCTTACGCCGCTTTGCGGCTATCACCTGCACACCCCCGAAACAGATACACCCGCTGCGCGTCTGTACCTGTTTCGGGGGCTAATAATGACTGTAACCTACGCCTTTCGGGGCTGATAACCGCCAGTTTCAAGGCTTCTCCCGCACGTTTGCAGAGGTGGGCGAATATACGGCATCATGCAACCGATATTGATGAAGTTACCGTTCGGCGTGCCGTAACCGGTGGAATTTGCCTTTACCTCACGGCGCAGCTTTGCGATATACTCATATTCAATCGTCTGATGGACATGACCGTAGAGCATGAACGCTGTCGAAGCGAAGCTGGCACGGAAGAAGGGAATCGGATAATGACACATCACAACATGCTTGCCGCTGTCCTTGATTTCCTTCAAGTTCGTAATTTCTTGGAACATACGCTTTGTGGCAGCGCTGAATTGCTTGGGATCGTGATTGCCCCGTATCAGCACCTTGTTGCCGCCAAGCGAACCGACAATGGACGGCCACTCGCTTTCCTTTGCCCAGATGAAATCGCCAAGGATGTATACCATATCGTTACTGTGAACTCTGGCGTTCCAGTTTTCTATGAGCTTGTTATTCATCTCATTGACATCCGCAAACGGTCTGTTATCAAACCGCAGAATATTTTCATGTCCGATATGCAGATCGGAAATATAAAAATTTGACAATTGCTCACCTCATTTCATTACCTTGATAATCAGCTCATTCACATCCTCTGTCGGCTTTCCGGCAGAAAGAAGCTTATTGCGAAAAGTAAGAAGCGCTTCCCGCATCAGCCGCACCTCGTCAAGGGACAACTCAACAATTCGTTTCTCTGCTTTATGGCGAAACATTTACAGCACCTCGATTCTTTTCTGTGTTTATTGTATCCTCAAATGCTCGCCACCGCAATTGTGCAAATTCGGTTTTATCTTTCCCTATCACTTGAAGTGCGCTGCGGCTCCTCCTCACCTCGCTCACCGTCCACGATCTCATTCTCCTTCTTGTCCAGATTGAGCAGGGCGTTCAGCTCGTTCAGACGGGCCGTTTTCGCCGCAAGTTCTTCCTCCTGGGGGAATGGCTTCTGTACCTCGGCCTTTGCATTTTCAAGCTGAACCCGCGTATTCTCCAACTGCTCGGCACATGCTGCCATTCGTTCCTCAAAAGCGCCGAGGGTGTTATCCAGTCGCTGAATGTTGCCGAAGATGTCCGTTCCCAGCGTGACCGTATGCCGCAGCTGATGAATCAGCGTGATCTTATATTCTCGGCTGAAGGTGTCGAAGGACAGTTCCATATCGAAGCCTCTGTACTGGCCGATGGGAATCGGATCGGGGCTTGTCATGGACTTGCAAAGGCCGAGGATGGCATCGCCGGCGGCCTTCTTTTCTCTTACCGTGCCGCCCGGCATAATCATCGGAGAGAAGCCGTCCTCGTTGGGCTCGGTATTTCTTTTGCGCTGGTCAATATCCGCCTGATAGCCCTCAATGCGCTGTTCCAACGACCGAATTCTCTGGGGGAACTCCTTCAGGATTTGATCCTCCAGCGAATAGCGTTGGCTCAGATGGTTGGCCTTGAGCAGCTTCAGCCGGGACACATCAATGTCCAGATCCATCTTCTCCTTGATGTGGGGATTGCCGGCGCACAGCGCCTTGATTTCCGCATAGCTCAGGGCGGTTTCGTCAATGTCCTCCGCAGAGCGCACCGGGGATTTGCTGGTCATGATCTGCCCAATGAACTTCTGCTTGGATTCCACCAACTGATACAGGTAGCTGTCGAAGGTGTTCTCCGTGACATAGGTGTAAATATCGACCTCCTTGTTTTCGTTGCCCTGGCGGACGATACGGCCTTCCCGCTGCTGCAGGTCAGACGGTCGCCACGGACAATCCAAATGATGAAGTGCCGCAAGCTTCGTCTGCACATTGGTGCCGGCTCCCATTTTCTGCGTGGAACCGATGAGCACCCGCACCTGACCGGAGCGCACCTTGCCAAACAGCTCTTTCTTTTGCGCTTCAGAATTTGCCGTATGAATATAGGCGATTTCCTCTGACGGAACGCCCTTGGCAATCAGCTTGTTTCGGAGATCATCGTACACATTGAACTTGCCGTCGCCGTGGGGCGTAGACAGGTCGCAGAATACCATCTGTGTCGATTTCCGATCGGCGGTGCGCTGCCAGATGTCAAAAACATTCTCCGCACAAGCCCCAACTTTACTTGTCTCGCTGTCGGGGAGCATATCGTTCATGAGCCGCTGATCCAAGGCGAGCTTTCTGCCGTCATTGGTGATGAGGAGCATGTTATCCACGCTGGAATCCACCATCTTATTGCGGACACGCTCGGCTCGTTCTGAAAGAGAGGCCACCATTTCCTTTTGCGTTTCCGATGGCTTCAAGACAACGCTGTGGTAATGAGCCTCCGGCACAGGGAGCTTGAGCATATCCGCCGTTTGAATATCTGCGGTCTCCTTGAACATCGCCATGAGCTCCGGCAGATTGTAGAACTTGGCAAACCTCGTTTTGGCGCGGTAGCCCGTGCCCTCCGGGGAGAGCTCGATGGCTGTCACCGTCTCACCGAAGGTGGAGGCCCAGGCATCGAAGTGGAGAAGGTCATTCCTGCGCAGCGCTCCGTACTGGAGATACTTCTGCATGGTGTACATCTCCACCATGCTGTTGGAGATGGGCGTGCCGGTGGCAAACACAACGCCTCTGCCGCCGGTCAGCTCGTCCAGATACCGGCACTTCATATACAGGTCGCTGGACTTCATCGCCTCGGTTTGGCTGATGCCGCCCACATTCCGCATTTTTGTAAATGCGGCGAGGTTTTTATAGTAATGCGCCTCATCGATGAAGATACGGTCAACGCCCAGCTCTTCAAAGGTCACCACATCATCCTTGCGGGACTGATCGTTAAGCTTATCCAGCTTCTGCTTGACCGTTTTCTTGGTTCGCTCCAGCTGCTTGATGGAGAAATTATCCCCACGGTTTTTCTTCAATTCGGAAATGCCGTCCAGCACTTCATCCAGCTGCTGCTGCAGGATGGCACGCTGTCGTTCCAAGGACATGGGGATCTTTTCAAATTGGCTGTGTCCAATGATGACCGCATCGTAGTCGCCGGTAGCAATGCGCCCGCAGAACTTCTTTCGGTTCTTGGCCTCGAAGTCCTTCTTGGTGGCGACAAGAATATTGGCGGAGGGATAGAGCTGGAGGTATTCGCTCGCCCATTGCTCGGTAAGGTGATTGGGGACCACAAACAGGCTCTTTTGACACAAGCCCAGCCGTTTACTCTCTTGGGCCGCCGCTACCATCTCGAACGTCTTCCCAGCCCCCACTACATGGGCAAGCAGGGTGTTGCCGCCGTAGAGGATATGGGCAATGGCATTGACCTGATGCGGCCTCAGCGTGATCTCCGGATTGATTCCCACGAAATTCAGGTGGCTGCCGTCATACTCGCGGGGGCGAATGCTGTTGAACTTCTCGTTATACAGCTTGGTCAGCGTTTCACGGCGCTCCGGATCGCTCCAAATCCAGTCGGCAAAGGCCTGCTTGATAAGCTCCTGCTTTCCCTGGGCGATGGCGGTTTCTTTCTTATTGAGCACAGCCTTTTTCCTGCCGTTTGCATCCTCAATATAGTCGAAAATTCTCACATCACGGAGGTTCAGGGTTTCCTCCATGATCTTATAGCCATTAACTCTGCCGGTGCCGTAGGTGTTGTGGGCTTTTACATTGCTACGGTCATAGGATTTCCCCTCCACATTCCATTCGCCGGTGTACTGCGCGTAGTGAACATGGATGTTCCACTGGCAGTAGCGAGGGGTACTGAACAGTTCAAACATGAACTCCTCAATGATTTCCGGAGGCAGCCATGTTGCGCCCAGCCTTACGGAAATCTCACTTGCCGTCAGGTCAACCGGCTGCACCGCCTCAAGCGCACGAATATTCTCACCGTAATCTTCGGGGTAGAGCTCCGCACTCCGCTTTGCCCAACGGAGCTTTTCACGGACATTGCCGGAGAGATATTCATCGGCAGGGAGATACTTCGGCTTGCCGTCCTCTTCGCTTATGTGCATGGGGTTGAGGAAAATAACACCCTTCAAATCCTCAAACAGCTCCTGCTCGGTTTTACCGGTAAGCTGCGACATATACGGCATATCGATTCTTGCTTTTTCTGCAAGGGACAGCGCATAGGCCTCGGAAGCCGTGTCAACCGACTGCACCGTTACCTTCTGCTTGATGGTTCGCTTGGAGAACATATCTGCCTTGCGGATGAAGTTACCCTCATCGTCCAGCACCTCCAACGAAGAAAGCAAGCAGTAGGAGCTGTCGGAATTGAACGCCGAGTTGTTGGCTCTTGCGCTGATAAGCCCGTATTTCTTGCTAAAGTCGTCATAGAGCCGATTGAGCTTTTCCTGCTCCGCCTTGATATCGGCGTCGGGATAGTCCTCCGTCTGGTACTCAATCAGCGTCCTGACACAATCACGGACGGCAATCATACCCTTGATGCGGTTTTCGGCGGTCGTGGAAACATCCACGGGATTCATGCGGCTGTTTTCACGGTAATAGATTTTGCCGTCCACCACCGTGAAGCTGAAATTGCGGACATCAGGGTCAGCGGGAATAGAAAGGCTCTCATCTTCTGCTTCAAGATCGTCGATTTCATATTCGGTAATCTCGGCATGGATGTTCTGGATGGCATCCCGCAAGAGGTCTCCAAGCTCTGTATTTTCATAAGCAATACAGGCGGACTCCATGCCGTGAGGCCCGCTGACCATCTGCATGTCGCCCAACACCATTTCAGGGTTGTCCACAAAATAGGCGTTCATCCGGATTCCATTGGCGTCGGTGGCCAGATGCACCCAATCGGGCTCAATATCCACTAATCGATCACGCTTTTGGAGGAAGATAATGTCCGATGTGACCTCTGTGTCGGCAGCGGCCTTGAAGGTATCATTCGGCAGCCGGATTGCACCGAGGAGGTCCGCTCTCTGCGCGATATACTTCCGGACATTGGGATTTTCCTTATCCAGCGTACCCTTTGAGGTAATGAAGGCAATCACGCCGCCAGGTCTGACCTTATCCAAGGTGCGGGCAAAGAAATAGTCGTGAATGAGGAAGTTGTGCTTGTCATAGCGCTTGTCCGGCACCTTGAACTGCCCGAAGGGGACATTGCCGATTGCGGCGTCAAAGAAGCTGTCGGGCAGATTTGTACTCTCAAAGCCCTGCACCGCGATGCTGTTTTTCTGATACAGCTGCTGGGCGATCCGCCCAGAAATACTGTCCAGCTCCACGCCGTAGAACTTCGCGTCATTCATGCTTTCGGGTACAAGCCCCATAAAGTTTCCGATGCCGCAGGAGGGCTCCAGTACATTGCCGGTCTGAAAGTGCATATTCTCCAAGGCACGGTACACCGCCTTGATCACTACGGGCGGCGTATAGAAGGCTGTCAGCGTGGATTCTCTTGCCGACGCATATTCCTCATCGGAAAGCACATTCTTCAGCTCGGTATAATGGGGATTGTCCTCCTTGAAGAACTCGGATAGACCGCCCCAGCCCACATAGTCGGCAAGCACGCGCTGCTCCGTAGGTGTTGCCAACCGGTTTTCTGCGTCCAGCTTGTTCAGAAGCTGAATGGCCCGGATATTGTGATAGAACCGTTCCAGCGGTGTGCCTACGCCGATGTCATCGTCCTCGATCTGAAAGTTGGTTCGGTACTCGGTGTCGATTTCCGGATGCAGCACATGAGGCACGACCCTGGAAGGCCTTTTCACCTGCGGAGGTGGAGCAAGGGGCGCTTCGGCTTTTTGGTCATCCAGCAGTGCTTCCGCATTGGGATAGGTCACGACCTCGCCGTCTTTGACGGTGCTGATGGGCAGAGCATCCAATTCTTCGTCCGTTAGGCTCTCAATTTCGGAATCGTCTTCTGCCAAATCTTCCGTTTCTCTGAATACCCGTGTGCCGTCCGCACCAAACTCCGCCTCATATCGGTCAGTCTCTCGCGCTGCTTCCCGGTCTGCCTCTAAAGATAGAATATCCTCGTGAATCTTCAGGAGGTTTTTCGGCGTGAACTCGATATAATCGCAGTCCATCTCATAGTCATTTTCAGCTTCCATGAAGAACGGAGTATTGATGTCCGCAAGGAACTGATCCGAGATTTCTTCAAGGTCATTTCGGAAGTCGGCGGCGTTTTCCGGATGGCTGGCAATGTCATACTGCTCGACAAGCTCTTCAAAAACAGAGAAATCAAGATCACCGGAAACATACTGTCCGCCTGCATCTGCATCGGGATTGAAGTAGATCCAGTGAACCTTGTTGCTGCCGGTGTCAAGGGATATTCTCGCCTTCGTATTGTCTGCGACAGAGGGTTCTTCCACGACTTGCAGCAGCTTGTCATTCAGCGGATTTTCTTTGAGCCGGTTATCGAACTCTTCACGAGTCAGCTCCTTGTTAAACAGTGGGAACTGCATATCAAAGAGAACTACCTTCTTCTCGTCAAAAGACAGCAGTTCGTATTCCTGTGTGCCGATATAGACCGTATCGCCGAGATGGTACCGGTATTCCTTCCGGGGCTCCGGGGGAGGGTTCAGCTCATCAAAGGTCGGTTCAAGGGCCTTTGCCACAGCGCTGTTCAACGCTTCCAGCATGGCTTCGCATCGTGCGGTCAGGTGGGTGTTGTCCGCAATGATCGTATTCATTGCTTCGCGCATCATGGGGAGGATGAAGTCACCCTCCGCAGTACGGGCGTGCATTTTCTTATCGCCCACGCTGAACGCACTCCAGCAGCTTGACAAATAATACAGATTCAGCGCTTTGCTTTCCTCACCAAGCTGCGCCACAAAGTCATTGTAATCATAGACAATCGACCGGAACTCCTCAGAGATTTCGCCTCGTTCCTTACGCGCCTCTCCCTGCTCCCGGTAGGCGGGATAGTAGTCCTTCTCCGCTTGGCTCATGTAGCGGTCGGCTCGGATCAGCTCCCCGATCCGTTTCTCGACCTTGTTCCACCGTAAAAGCAGTTCTGCATCGGGCCGAGAGACTCTGCCTCTGCTGATTTTGATTCCCTTGGCGTCGTGGCTTTCATCGAGATTTCTGCCGGAAATTGCAGGATACGCGCCACCGATGCCATATTCGTTTTTCAAAAAGACGATATTGTTCTCGGAAGAATCCTGTTTGAGAAACTGCTCATAGATACGGAATTTGCCCTGATGGATGCCGCTGCCCCGTGTCAGAATGGCGTCGATGTCCTCCTGAGAAATAGAAAAAGCGGAGGATTTTTCTTCCTCCGCCTCTGCGATAATTTCCTGTTGCTGTTCAACTGTGGGAAGGGTTACGCGTAGATCAGGTCGTTCAGAATCACTTCCTCCGCCGAGTGGCGAATGGAGTTCATCATCTGCACCCACCGCATCTGATCCTCCGCCTTCAGCTGCTCCGTCACTCCGTTCAGCGCCTTCATCTGCTCGGTCAGGTCGTCCAGCATCTTCTGCGCTTGCCGGTCCACTTCCTCCAGATGACTGTTCAGTGTTCCGTTCAGCAGCATCCCGGTGTAGATCCCATCCCGGTGCTCGCGGAGGAATGTCCGCCGCAGCATTCCATACTTCCCAAGCTTCGGGCTCTCCGGCACGGTCAGATCGGGAACCAGATAATCTCCCTGCATCGTATAGGTCAGTTCCATATTCGTTGCTCCTTTCCTTGTTTTCCGTTTGGTTCTTATGATACGCAGAAGTGCCGGTCTGCGCAAATGTGCGAATCTTCCGCTTTTCCTCCTTCTCCATCTCCTTGACGGTTTCGCCCATTTCACGGATGACCATCTCAGAAATATCGCTGACTGCGGCACCGAGCACGGAGATAACCTCCACGGTGTTGAAATCAAAGAGGTGGCTGAAATCCTCCCGGTCAAAATACTGCCTCGGCTCATACCCCGCACGGGAGAGTGTCATAAAAGCAACGCTGTTTTTCAGCGTGGTTTTCAGCCACGCCTCAAGGTTTGTGTCATCCAGCTCCTCCAGAAAGCTGCCGGCTTTGACAGCGTTCAGCTCCATGAGATAATCTGAAAGATTATCCTCCACGGCATAACCGGAAATATCCATGAGAAGGTGCGGGAAATCTCGCGGCTCCTCCACATCGCCGAAGCTGGCCTGAAGGCTTTCCGATACCGCATATTCGTACTCCGGCTTCATCTGCCAAAGGGTGATGTTCCTTCCGGCACGGCTGTTGGTGTCGGAGATATCAAAGACATGTCTCAGCTTGTAGGGAACATCTCTGTCGATCAGCAGGGCGATGCCTTTCGTGCCCTTGTTTACCCATCTGCCGAGTTTATTCCATGTGTCGATTTCCGCACACGCCGTTGCATCCGGCTTTTGCGCATGGATGAGCAGCTGCTCCTTAAAGCTGTACTTGTAGTTGTTTGCCGCCGTAATCAGAAAATCGGTATATCGGTCGGCATTGGAGGCGATATCCCTGGCAGTCTGGGACGCCATCTCCAAAATGATTCTGTATTTGCTCGGCATGGGAACTCCCTCCTTATCTTACTTTGATCGTGACCTCAACGGTCTGCGCATTCTCTCCGAGGATCGATGCAAATAAAAGCCCGGTTCTGGCGTTGGATACCTTCGTCACAAGCTCATTCAGCCGGCAGACGGTGGTATTGATCTCTTTCTGGTTATCTGCGTAATAGTAGCCCGTTTCATCGCTGCAAATAGGAAAGCCATCCTGTCGCAAGGCGCTGATCTTGCGGCGAATATTTCGTCCGTCAAGCAGAAACAGCTTTTCAAGCTCCTTGCTGTGGATGGCATTTTCTTTGCCAATATGATTTTTACGGAGATACTCGCAGATGGCTTTCTTCTTATCCATAGCTTCTCCTTATCTCGCAGGTTCGTGTTCTTTTCTCTTTGGGGACACTGTCTGAGGCTTTCTGTGGGAACTGTCCTCTATGAAAAGTCCTTTTGGCAGTGTATCCAGGTCGTTCAGAAACGCACGGGAAATGGTCTTGCCGTTCCGGTCTCGGTACAGAACGACGCACAGCGGCTCTCCGTGATAGAGCGACTCCTTCAGGTCTTCCAGGAAGCGCTGCTCATCGCTGTACTCAACGCTGCTGCATACTTTTCCGTTGAAAGCCAAATAGTCCAGTCTGGCAATATAACTTTCGCTCGGCAGTGCGTGGTTCATCGTGCCTCACCTCGCTCTCTCTGCCTGGTTGGAAAGCTCCAGCCGTACACTTTTCCGATCTCATCGCCAAGCCTGCGGGTGACACGGACAATGTCTGCCCTGGTGGCTGTGCCGTTGTAGATTTTTTCTTTGAGCCGGTCCTTCTGCGCCTGGGAAACATTGTCCTTATACACCCGATAGAGATAATGGTTCGTACCGTCATGGTGGGTGTCATCACACCGAAAGTCTCCGTTTCGGTCCACATACCATGTGGTGTAATCGTAATCAGAGTAAAGACAATCGCGGATATTGCCGCTTGGGATTTCCTTATAGCCCATGCGTCTGCCATTCCAGAGCCCCAGATCGGCAACAACCAGAATGGGCTGAGAAAGCTGGATGTCCAAATTGAGGCGTTCGTCCTCAAGGTAGTGCCCATTTTCCTCATACATCATGGCGACGCGCTCGTCCTCGGAAAGCGTCGGATATTCTTCCTCCATCCAGTCCTTCCACTCTTCATAATCAAGGTCAGCATTGGACCAGATACGATAATCGCCCTCACTCACCGTGCATCACCTCTGTCCTTCGGCATCACAGGTTTTCCGTCCGCATCGTAATTTCTCGGGTCAGCGGCGGGCACCTGAAAGCCGAACATAGAGCCGGCCTTCATGGCTTCTTCCTGCGCCTTGCTGACGCCGAGCTTTGTATTGTACTCGTTCACGATGCTCTGGGCCTCCTCCTTGTCAGCGGCGGGAATGTCCGTCTTGAAGTAGCCCTTTTCGCCGCGCTTGATGATAATGATTTCGTCGCTGCCGGAAAGAACGCTGTAGCACCGCTCGGGCAGGTTGTCCCGAACCGGCTCGCAGGTATGGCCGCCGTATTCCATGCGCTCGGCAAACTCGCAGATATGATAGAGGTTG
>OIYV01001649.1_pt1 | contig 10460 bp, 9 predicted proteins | sample 1588251 | NCBI WGS metagenome assembly OIYV01 (sample SAMN03283282) | human gut metagenome | biome: human-associated habitat; material: feces | host: Homo sapiens | place: Peru | collected 2012
CCGCCATTTGTGCTTCGCTTCATGGCAGCATGAAATTCTTCTCCGGCACAAATTACGTCCATCTCATAAATTTCATAACCGTATTCCCGGCAAATCTTACAGAAAGACTCTAATGGTTCTTTCTCATTTTTTGTGGCAAGCAACTTTTCTTTCAGTGTCAAATCTTTTCCTGCCCGATGCTGCAATTCATCTAACATTCCAATTACATCTGCCATACTTCTCTCCCTTCTGCTGATACACGCTTGCTATGTGAAATACAGATGCTAAGACACACCCACTTTTTTACAAATATCCTGCAGACAACATTTTTCGCAATATGGTTTCGTCCGGGCTGTACAGACTTCCCGTCCATGATAAACCAGACGATGACAGAAATCACTGCCTTCCTCCGGTGGAACCAGCTTCCAAAGAGCCATTTCCACTTTCTTTGGTTCCTTTATTCCGTCAACCAGCCCAATCCGGTTTACGATTCGAATACAGTGCGTATCGGTCACAATGGCAGGCTCGCCAAACACATCTCCCATAATCAGGTTTGCGCTCTTTCTTCCAACACCCGGCAATTTCAATAACGCATCAAAATCTTTTGGAATATGTCCCTGATACTCGTCTCTTAACATTTTCATGCATGCACTGATATCCCGTGCCTTGCTTTTTCCAAGTCCACAAGGTCTGACGATTGCTTCAATATCATCCACATCTGCGTCTGCAAGCGCATTTACACTAGGATATTTCTCAAACAGACCTTCTACCACTACATTGACTCTGGCATCGGTACACTGGGCTGCCAGACGGACACTGACAAGCAGTTTCCATGCCTCATCATAATCCAGCGTACAGCCTGCGTCAGGATATTCCTGTTTCAGACGTTCTATTACTTCTAAGGTTCTTTGTTTCTTTGTCATGGTATTCTCCTAAAGGGCATAAGATTCCTTTAAAGAAATCAATTTCCCCTTACTCTCACATTTATCTTGTATATTTTTTAACATAGTCTGGCGTTTTTCGTCAAGCAAATCTACCTGATTTATCACATATTGATAATCACAAACCACATTTTTCCGTTGTCCCCATGGCGCATTCAATACTTCCAGCAAATGTTCTTCTGTAACGGTTGTTCCCCGTGTAACCCCAAGACAGTCAATTGCCTGTTCCAGTCTGTGGCACACTGCTCCAAAAGGCTGCCCGATAGCGCTTGCCCCGGCAATTCCAATGACCAAATCTGTATGTTTCGGCAGAACCGGTTCTGAAGCTGAAGGAACCTTAAACGGAAGTCTGTGGCTTCCATCTGCCTCTACAAGCACCACATCATAGTCTTCCCTCAGGCGCTCCAGCATTTCTTCGCTCACTCCACTGATTTTTCCGCCTCCGCAGGGAACCCCCACCGGTGTGATTCCATCCCGCGTTTCTTCCTGCATATGGGTTGTGGTCGTAACCGCTACGCGGAATCCAGCTTCTTTCAATTCTTTTGCAAGGGTAAAAATCAAAGTCGTTTTACCACCTGCCCCCACCAGACTGATTACATGATGCTTTTCTGGAACAATCCCCAGATATGCTGTCCAGTTTTCTATCTGTTTTCCAGACATAATACCGCCTCCAATACTCCTCCTGCAATACATCTTGCCTTATCGGAAATTGTATTACAGTTTTCCTTTTCTTCCAGACGAGGATCAATATCTGCCATCTTATATCCCTTTGTTACCGGAAATCCTTCTGGCAGTATTCCTCGTAAAATCCCCGAAATTTCTGTGCAAACAGGCATTTCTCCTATCTGTGCAACCTGCTCTCCTTTATTTATCTGTTCTCCTATACGCCTCGGATGCCGGACTTTTCCTTCCACTGGTGCGTATATTACCCGTTCTTTGTCATAGCCCCCTATCTTACCGGGTTTCCCCGTATTGGGAATGGCATGGCCAGAATAATATATTCGTCCCAGATTGTGCCCCCGCATGGTTTCAATCACGGCATCTACATCTTCTCCCGCCATAAATCCCGGCCCGAGTCCTATGGTAATCGCTGCCATATCTCTGGTAGTTCCCGTATTCCTCTTGGCAAGGATTGCGTCTACCAGTACCTTCGGTTTCCATTCTTGCAAAATTGTACATTCCGGGTCAACCACAACGGGAATCCTGCCTGTCTCCAAGACCTCTGCAATCTCAGATTTTCTGACAAGACTGGCCGTAATTCCTTCTACTGTAACTTCGCCACTGTACACCGCCTCGGAAAACGCAACCTTTCTCCGAATTGCAGAAGGACGTTCACACTCCAATGCAATAACAGGAAATCCTGCTGCATGCAGCTTTGCAATGGTGCCACTGGCAATATCACCGGCGCCACGCACCACTACTAAATCTCTCATAAACTCCCTGTCCCTTCTACATTGCTTTTTTCCTCTTCTGACGGTGGTCTGTAAATTTGTCCTGTCTGATGCATATCCTCACACTCCTATTTCAGCAGTTCACTCCACTGGTCTTCTTTGAATCCAGTAAATACTTTGGTCTCTGTCACAAGCACCGGACGCTTTACTAACATCCCATCTGTAGCAAGAAGCTGATACTGCTCTTCCTCACTCATATTTAGAAGCTTGTCCTTAAGTCCCAGTTCTTTATATAAATTCCCACTGGTATTAAAAAATCGTTTTAATGGCATCCCGCTTTTCTTGTGCCACTCTCTCAACTCGTCTGCCGTTGGGTTCTCTGTTTTTATATCACGGTCAGTATAAGTAAACTGATTATCATCCAGCCATTTCTTTGCTTTTTTACAGGTTGAACATTTTGGATATTCAATAAATAACATTTTATTCCTCCTTTTTCACTCTCAATGTTACGATAATAAAATACTTTCCATCATTATAATTTATTTCTATTTATGGTGCAATGTTAAAAGTGCCGCAAAATCTACGGAATATGGCTGATATTCCTATCGATTTCGCGGCACTTCCTTGTGCATTTTCTTTTCTTTATTTTACTTTTCTTTCATTTTACTTTTCTTCGATTTCAGCGACTTCCGTTTTGTTGTTCAGAATCTTCATAAATTCTTCTCCGGTAATCGTCTCTTTCTCATAGAGGTATTTGGCAAGCTCATGCAGCTTATCCATGTTATCAGACAATAATTTTTCTGCTTTATTGTATTCCTGTTTTACCAGTTCAATAACCATCTCATCAATGTCCGCTGCCGTCTCACCTGCACATGCAAGGGAAGTATCGCCTCCCATATACTGTCCAGTTACCGTTTCCAACGCAACCATTCCAAACTTCTCACTCATACCATATCTGGTAATCATGCCGCGTGCAAGCTTCGTTGCCTGCTCGATATCATTGGATGCTCCGGTTGTAATCGAATGGAATACCAAATCTTCTGCCACACGTCCACCGGTCAGGGTTGCAATCTTATTCTCCAGTTCTTCCTTGCTCAGAAGATTGCGCTCCTGTTCCTCTACCTGCATGGTATAACCAAGTGCTCCCGATGTACGAGGAATAATCGTAATCTTTGTTACCGGAGCGGAATTGGTCTGAAGTGCAGCTACAAGCGCATGTCCAATTTCATGATAAGAAACAATCAATCTCTCCTTATTGGAAAGAATCTTGTTCTTCTTCTGGTATCCGGCAATTACTACCTCAATGCTTTCTTCCAAATCTTCCTGAGTTACATATTTCCGTCCGCTCCTGACTGCACGTAGTGCTGCCTCATTAATCATATTGGCGAGCTCTGCACCAGAAGCACCGGAAGCTGCACGGGCAATGGCATTGAAATCAATATTATCACCAAGGCGTATTTTCTTCGCATGTACCTTCAGAATTGCTTCTCTTCCCTGAAGGTCCGGAAGCTCTACCGGAATCCTACGGTCAAATCTTCCCGGTCTTAAAAGTGCCGGGTCCAATGTCTCCGGACGGTTAGTTGCGGCAAGAATGACAACCCCTTTGGAACCGTCAAATCCATCCATCTCTGTCAGAAGCTGATTCAGGGTCTGCTCACGTTCATCATTTCCTGTCATACCCTGCGTATCACGCTTCTTACCAATGGTATCAATCTCATCTATAAATACAATACATGGCGCTTTCTCATTAGCCTGTTTAAATAAATCACGTACCTTTGCAGCCCCCATACCTACGAACATTTCCACAAATTCAGAACCAGAAATAGAGAAGAATGGAACATTTGCTTCTCCGGCTACCGCCTTTGCAAGCAAGGTTTTACCGGTTCCCGGAGGTCCTACAAGAAGTGCTCCTTTCGGCATCTTTGCACCAATCTCCTGATATTTTTCCGGGGAATGTAAGAAATCTACGATTTCCCAAAGTGCTTCTTTCGCTTCATCTTCACCAGCTACATCCTGAAATTTAATTCCCGTTTCACTGGCTACATAAACCTTTGCATTACTCCTTCCGAAGGACATGGCATTCTCCAGTCCTCCTCCACCCATCTTCTTCATCAAAGACCGTGAAAGAAGCTGTCCGATTACAAGGAAAAATACAATTGGTAATACGAATGACAACAACATACTGAGAATGGGACTCATAGTCTTCTGCTTCACCTGTCCAAACTCACATCCTGCTTCCTGCAGACGGTCTACCAGATTCACATCCTCAAATGTATTCGTACTGTAAAACTTATTGTCCTTATCTTGAAAATAAATTTCATCACCGGAAAGTTCAACCTTCGATACTTCTTTATCACTGAGCATGGTTAAGAATGTTCCATAATCCACTTCTGTAACCTTCTGCTTTGCCAGCCTCGGAACCAGAATTGTGTTCAACAGAATCACCACTGTCAGTGCAATCAGATAATAGACAAATAACGGTTTCTTAGGCTTGTCCACTTTCTGCATATTATCACCATTCCCTTTCTCTCATGTTCGCATTATCTGTTTGTATGCTTCATTATATGCTCATATTCTAACGCGTTTGAAGGGAATTGCAAAGGAAAAAAAGATGGAAGATTCTAAAATTAAAATAAAAAATCAACGTTTTTCAACTGAAATCGGATAATGACAGTAAAATTCACGTTCCCCCTCTGTCTGCTTTTCCGGTTTTTTATCCAGACATAACTCTCCTCTGTATTTACACCGTTCATAAAACGGACATCCAAGATGGACATCACTTGTTCCTATTTCGCTGGCCTCTTCTTTTTTCTGTTCATCCGATTCCTGCATCACTCGCATTTTAGGAACAGCCTGAAGCAGATACTCTGTGTATGGGTGCTTAGGACTCTGATAAATATCCTCCACATTGCCCACTTCACAAATATATCCCAAATACATAATCACTACACGATCTGAAATGTATCGGACAACCCCTAAATCATGTGAAATAAACAACATGCTCAGATTTCTCCTGTGTTGAATGTCTTTTAATAAATTCAATATCTGTGCCTGGACAGACACATCAAGAGCCGATACCGGCTCATCGCATATAATAAATTCCGGATCCACCGCCAGGGCTCTGGCGATTCCTATCCGTTGCCTTTGCCCACCGGAAAACTGATGCGGATACCGGTTGGCCTGCTCAGAGCTGAGTCCAACACGCTCCAGCAGCTGAATCGCCTTCTCCTCTGCCTCCGCCTTGCTGCTGCACAGCTTGTGGAACAGCATCGGCTCGGTGAGGATCTCCATGATCTTCTGCCGGGGATTCAAAGAGGCATAGGGATCCTGAAAGATCATCTGCATCTCTCGACGGATGGGGCGCATCTCCTGCGGCTTGAGCCGGGTGATATCGCGTCCATCGAATATGATCTTGCCGGACTTTGGCTCGATAAGCTTGATGATGGTGCGGGCCGTGGTAGACTTTCCGCAGCCGGACTCGCCCACCAAGCTGAACACCTCGCCCTCCTCCACATCAAAGCTGACGTTGTTGACCGCATGAACCACTCGATTTTCCAGTGAAAAATGGCCGTTTTTGAATTTTACCTTATCCAGAAAGTCCTTGGTGAGATTAAACTCCTGCACCAAGTTCTCCACCTGAAGAATCTTACTCATGGCTCTCGCCTCCTGTCAGCGGAAAGTGGCAAGCCGCACAATGCCCCGGGCCAACCTCATGGTTTTCAGGCGCCACGGTACGGCAAATATCCTGGCAGTATTTGCATCTGGGAGCAAAGTAACATCCTTGAGGCAGATCCAGCATACTGGGAACCATACCCGGAATGGACTCCAGGCGTTTTTGCTCCTCCCCCATTCTGGGGATGGAGTTAAGAAGTCCCTCGGTATACGGATGGCTGGGACGGCGGATCACGTCATCCCGGGAGCCGCTTTCCACGATTTTGCCGCAGTACATCACGATGATACGATCCGCCATCTGGGAAACCACCGCCAAGTCATGGGTGATCAGGATGAGAGACGCGCCCTGCTCCTTCACCAGCTTGTCCATGAGCTTGAGGATCTGCGCCTGTATGGTCACATCCAAGGCCGTGGTGGGCTCATCGGCGATGATGAGCTTCGGATTGGCAGCCAAGGCGATCGCAATGATGACCCGCTGCCGCATACCGCCCGAAAACTGATGGGGGTAGGATTTCAGACGATCCTCAGGATTGGGGATACCCACCATACGCAGCAGCTCCACACAGCGTGCGTGCTTTTCCTGCTTGGTCATCTGCTTCTGGTGGAGGTCCAGCATCTCGGTGATCTGTTTTTCAATGGTATAGAGCGGATTCAGGGAGGTCATCGGATCCTGGAACACCATGGAGATCGCCTTGCCTCTGATCTTCATCATTTCCCGTTCGCTCTTTTTGCTGATATCCTCACCTTGGAAAAGGATCCTATCCGATTCCACCACACCGGGCGGCTCGATCAATTTCAGAATGGAAAAGCTGCTAACGGATTTACCGCTGCCCGACTCGCCCACGATGCCCAGCACCTGTCCCTCATCCAGAGAAAAGCTAATGCCGTCCACCGCCTTGACTACACCGCGGAAGGTGTGGAAATAGGTTCGCAGGTTTTCTACCTGCAGCAGTGTTTCGCTCATCTCGCTCCCCCCTTACTTCAGCTTAGGATTGAACTCATCGCGCAGGAAATCTCCCAAAAGATTGATTCCGAACACGATCAGCATGATGTAGAGGCCCGGCATCACCGCGATCCACCAGTATCCGCTGAACAGCACGTCGAAGCCATTCTTGACCAGCATACCCAGAGAGGGCTCCGTGACCGGAACGCCTACGCCCAGGAAGCTCAACGTGGCTTCCGCCAGAATAAGGCCGCCCACCTTCATCGTGGAAAGAACGATGACGGTGGTCATTACGTTGGGCAGCACATGCTTGGCGATGATCAGGATATTGGGGATACCGATGACTCTGGCCGCATCCACATACTCCATCTGCTTCACCGTCAGCACCTCGGCGCGGACGGTACGGATATATGTGACACATCCGATGATCGTAAACACGACCAGCAGCTTGCTTACACCTCGTCCAAACATGGTCATGATGAAGAGTGCCACAAGGATATCAGGGAAAGAGAGCAGGATATCTGCCAAACGCATGATGACAGCGTCTACTCTCCCGCCAAAATAGCCGGAGATCAGTCCCAGCGTAATGCCTACGGCACAGGCCAGCAGCGTACCTACAACGCCGATAAAGAGGGAGATACGGCTTCCGTAAATGAGAGAGCTGAAAATATCCCGCCCCTGACTGTCGGTACCGAAAATAAACCGGGCGTCTCCTCCCGCCTCCCATGCAGGCGGCTTGTAGGAATCCGTAAGGGAAAGAGAGGCCACATCATAGGGGTTCTGCGGCGCAAACAGCGGCCCAAAAAGGGCAATGAACAGCACCAGTACCACGATCACCGTACCGACGATAGCGGACGGACTGCGCTTGTAATTGTGAAAGAACTCAGACGCAGCAATGCGCCGGAACAAGCTCTTGTTGGGGGCCGCGCCCTTTTTTTTCATTTCACCCATCGCGCATCACCTGAATTCGATTCTCGGGTCGATGACTGTATACAGAAGGTCGACCACAAAATTGATAAACACAAACAACACCGTAGTCAGGATCAGATAGGCCACAATGACCGGCCGATCCACCGAGTTAATGGAGTCAATGAGAAGCTTGCCGAGTCCCGGCCAGGAGTAGATGGTCTCCGTCACCGTCGTAAAGGCGATCAGGGAACCGATTTCCATACCGAACACTGTAATAACCGGGATCAGGGCATTTTTCAGAGCGTGTCCAAAAAGGACCTTTCGGGTGGACACACCTTTGGCCCGGGCAAATTTGATATAATCCTGCCGCATATTCTCCATCACGCCGGCACGGGTAAGCCGCACCAGAGACGCGATGTTGGTCACAGACAGCGTAAAGGCAGGCAGGATAATGTACTTAAGTCCACCGGGTGCAAACAAGCTGAAATTCATCCCCAGGAACGGTATGGTCGCGCCCCGTCCCGAGGAGGGGAACCAGTGGAGCTTCAGGGAGAAGATGTAGATCAGCATAATGCCGATGAAGAAGGATGGCAGGGAAATACCCAGAATAGAGCCTCCCATCACCAGTGTACTGGATTTTCGTTTGGGAAAAGCACCCGCATATACGCCCAGTGGGATAGAGATGACGAGGGCCAGCACGACGGATACCAAAACCAGCTCCAGCGTAGCAGGTACCCGCTGGGCAATCAGGGAGAGCACGTCCACCTTATAAATATAGGACTTGCCGAAATCCCCCTTGAGTGCATTGGTAACAAACGATACATACTGCTCCAGGATCGGTCTGTTGAGCCCCAGTTCCTCTCGGACCTGCTCTCGAACCTCAGGCGGAGCCTTGGGAGAGACCAGCATATTGACGGGATCGCCAATGAAGTTGGCCAGAACAAATACCAGAATGGACACAATGAAAAGTGTAACTACCATTTGCGCCAGCCGCTTCAGGAAATACTTGAACACGGTAACACCTCATTTACGGGCTTACACCCTATTGGCGGGAGGCAGAAGGGAAGATTCCCCTTCTGCCTCCTCCCATTGACTGTTCTTATGTACGCTTAGAAGGTGAAGTCCCAAGCCAGAATATGGTCATCGGCACTGGGGGTGTAGTGGATGCCGTTGCGCACGCCAAAGATATTGTCCTTGAAGAACAGGGGAATATAGGCAGCCTCGTCGCGGGCGATCTGATCCACCTGCTCCACCAGCGCTGCGCGCTTGGCCTGATCGGTCTCAACAGATGCCTGATCCAGCAGCGCATCCACCTCGGCATTGCTGTAATGGCCCTTGTTGCCTTCGCCCATGCCGGGCTTGCCGTCGTAGGTATAGAGCATATCGTTGAAGATGACCATGCCCTCGCCGGAGCTGTCGCCCCAGCCTGCCATGAAGAAGGAGGACTGGAGGTTCTCTGCGCTTACCTTCTCATAGAAGGAGGCGCGAGGCAGCAGGTTCACCTCGGTCTGGATGCCCACCTTCTCCAGATAGCTGGCAATGGCCTGAGACACCTGGTCGGCGTTCATGTCACTGTCGCTGCGGGCATCGATGCGGAGATAGAAGCCATCGGGATAGCCGGCCTCCGTCAAAAGCTGCTTGGCAAGCTCGGGATCGTAGGCAGGGCGCTCTGCGTTGGCATTATATCCCACGCAGATGCTGGGCATATAGGAGTTGGCCACGGTGGCATAGCCGTTCATGACGGTATCGACGATCGTCTGAATGTCAATGGCGTGGTAGATGGCCTGACGAACCTTCACATTGAGGAGCGGGTTGGGATCGTCGGTGCCGGCAGAGCCATGCTCATTGAGCAGGTCAAAGCCCATGTAGCTGCAGGACAGGCTGGGATTGGTAATGACCTGAACGTTGGGGTCGTTCTCCAGACGGTTCACGTCCATCACGGGGATGTTGGAGATAAAGTCCACCTCGCCGTTGATCAGAGCGGTCGTGCGGGTAGCTGCATTGGCGATAACGCGGAACTCCACGGTCTCTGCATCAGGCAGCTCGCCCCAATACTCGTCGTTGCGGATCAGCTTGATGTAGGATTCCTTCACATGCTCCACCAGACGATAGCGGCCGGTACCCACAGGGTTCGCGGCGATCTCCTCGCTGGTAAGGCCCTCGCAGGTCTCCTTGTCAAGCATCATAATATGAATCAGGCTGCCGGCAAACACGGGGTAGGGGATCTTGGTCACCAGCTGCACGGTGTAATCATCCACCTTCTTGACCTCCTGCAGACGCATGAGGTACACGCCCATCTCCAGAGTCGGATCGTTGAGGATGCGCTCAATGCTGAAGACCACGTCGTCGGCATTGAAGTCGTTTCCGTTGGAGAACTTCACGCCCTGACGGAGCTTAAACTCCCAGGTCACGCCGTCATCCAGAACAGTCCAGCTCTCCGCCAGGCCGGGCTTCTTGCCCAGATTTGCATCGTAGTCCACCAGCGGGTCGTACAGGTGAGACGCCATCTGCATCTCGGCGCTGCTGTCCTTTACTGCGGGGTCCAGCGAGACAACATCATTCAGCACCGCGATGGTCAGACTCTTTTTGCCGTCATCAGCGGGGTCGCTCTGCTGCGAATTGTCT
>OIYV01001650.1_pt1 | contig 10459 bp, 5 predicted proteins | sample 1588251 | NCBI WGS metagenome assembly OIYV01 (sample SAMN03283282) | human gut metagenome | biome: human-associated habitat; material: feces | host: Homo sapiens | place: Peru | collected 2012
TAAGTGACTTGTTTTTAGAAGTATTAAAAGCATTAATAATACCATAAGTAGAAAAACCTAAAACTAATCCTATTATAAGTATTACTGCCAGTAGCTCTATTAGCGTATATCCTTTTCTATTTAGTCTCATATCTATCACCTACCATTAACTTAATTATACAATAAAAAAAAAGAAGTAGCAAGACTTAAATTCTAATTGGATTAAAATCTACTTCTACATCTATCTTATTATTATTTTTATACATATCAATAATAAAATTTAAAGTACTTATTAAATTATCTTCTTTTTGATATTTAATAATAATCTGATAATGATAAATATTATTTATCTTAAATGCACTACTAGTAGTAGGACCAAGTATAATTGAATTACCAAGTTTACTTCTTAAATAATTACCTATCTTATTAGCTTCTTTAAATCCACCTTCATAATCTCTTGAAGATATACTAACTAATGCTAAATAATAATATGGAGGATATTTAAGCATCTTTCTAATACTCATTTCTTCCTTATAAAATTTTAAATAATCATGATTTTTAGCTAACATAATACTATAATGATCAGGATTATAAGTTTGAATAATAACTTCTCCCTTTGAAGTACTTCTGCCCGCTCTTCCTGCTACTTGCGAAAGTAACTGAAAAGTATTTTCACTAGCTCTAAAATCTGGAGCCATAAGTGAAGAATCTACTGATACTACTCCTACTAAAGTAACAAGAGGAAAATCAAGTCCCTTAGCAATCATCTGTGTACCAATTAAAATATCATATTTATGCTCGCCAAAATCATCAATAATCTTCTGATGTTCTCCTTTTTTACTAGTAGTATCAACATCCATTCTAACTATTCTAGCTTTAAATAATTTATTTAATTCTTCTTCTAATTTCTCAGTACCAAGTCCAAAATCTCTTAACTTACTACCACATTTAGGGCATACCTTACTAGGTACTTTAGCAGTACCACAGTAATGACATTTTAAATTATTACTTGTCTTATGATAAGTATAAGTAACATCACACTTAGGGCACTTCTCAGTATAACCACATTCCCTACAACTAATAATACTAGAATATCCTCTTCTATTAAGCAGAATAATACTTTGTTCCTTTCTATCTAGTTTTTCTTTAATCTTACATTTCAAAGTATCAGATAAAATAAAATTACCCTTCTTAACCTCTTCTTTCATATCAATAATTTCAACATTAGGCATTGTACTACTACTAGGTCTTTTAGATAATACTAATAATTTATATACTTTATTACCTGCCCTAGCAAAAGATTCCAAACTAGGAGTAGCACTTCCCATAACTACTGGACATTTATGATATTTACTTCTAAGAATAGCAATATCTTTAGCATTATATCTAGGATGATTCTCTTGTTTATAACTACTAGTATGTTCTTCATCTATTATAATAACTCCAATATTATTAAAAGGAACAAAGATAGCACTTCTCGTGCCAATAACAATCTTAGCTTCTCCAGTAGTTATCTTTCTATATTCATCATATCTCTCAGTATCAGATAATTTAGAATGTAATACTGCTACTACATCACCAAATCTCGATATAAACTTTCCTACTACTTGAGGAGTTAAACTAATTTCTGGTACCAACATAATTGCCTCTTTACCTAGTTTTAAAGTTTCTTCAATAATACTCATATATACTTCTGTTTTACCAGAACCAGTAACACCATATAATAAATAAGTATTAGCATCCCCAAAAGAATTAACTACTATATCTTTAGCCTTTTCTTGTTCTTCATTTAATACAACCCTCTTATAATTACTTATCCCTGTATAAGAGTATCTTTTATCTTCTTCTAAATATATTTCACCAATACCATTTTTAATAATAGTATTAATAGTACTAGACATCTTAGTAATAAGAACATCTCCCTCTTTTAACTTACAAAGTAAATTAACTTGTCCTTCATACTTGCAACTACTAATATATTTATCTATCTCTTCAATACTCTTAGTTCTTCTTAAATATTTATTATATTTAATCTTAATATTAGTATTAACTTTAGCTTTTAAAGCTTTAGGAAGCATTACTTGATAAGCACTAACAAGTGAACATAACAAATGCTTACTCATATATTTACCAAGTAGTATCATCTCTTTATTAAGTACTGGCCTATCATCTACTACATCACTAATATCCCTAATCTTACTCTTATCATAATCAGTATCATCAAGAATATTCATAACAAACCCTTCTAATTCCATTTTACCAAAAGGTATTCTAACTCTAATACCAATCTTAATATTATCCCTAAATACTTTGGGTACTTTATATACATAATACTGATCTACTGCTTTAGCACTAATTTGTGTCAATACTTCTACATACATACTAATATCACCTAATAACTATTATACTAAAAACTATCTCTAAAGTACATAATAATATTAAAAAAATAAAATTCTAGTCAAATACTTTAGTCTTATTTTATTTAATTAAAAATGAATGTTATTACTATTGTTACTATCGATAAGATTAAACTTAATACAGTTAACATTAAATATGTAACATTTCCCCTACTATGCCTTGATGGTGATTCTACAATATAATTCTCAACAGTCTGATTCATAGTTTGATTCATAACTTGAGTAGCGGCCATTTCATACTTTTTTTTAAATTCTAATAATGTCTTTGTCATTTTTAAATATCCTTCTTTACTCATATTACATGATACAAATTCATCATATGGAAAGACTATTCTTTTTAAAGAGCCAATTTCTATTTCTTTTGGTTCATGATTTTTTCCAAAATCCCATATTTGATATTTATCTTTAAATTCTTCATATGGTATTATATTACCATCTTTTACAGCTTGAGCTAGAAAACTATTAACAGCATTTATAAAAGAACCACCATTTTGAAGTATCCAGTATTCTACTCCAATTCCTCCTAATCCACCTTCTGCCTCAGAAGATCTTCTTGATTTATAAGCCTTGCCAGCTTTTAAAATCTTTTTAGCATATACTATATTTGCTTTAACAAGTGGAAATTGTTCTGGATATTCTTTTTCTATTGTTCTTAATAAATCAGATAAACAAGTATCTGTTGAATAATCAACTTTATCTCTCTTCTGAGTAAACGAAATATCTATATCAATTGGCTCTTCTATTCCATCTAACTTAATATCTTTTCCTCTAAATCTATTATCATGTGATATATTTGTTTGGGGAGAAAATAAAGAATTAAGATCTCTAATTACAGCAGCAGTATTATTTAAATCATTACGACCAACTCTAGTCATAAAATCATAATCTGCATCCCCAGGAACATTTGTGCTTCTTGATGTTGATCCTGTCTCTAACAAATCAATATTACCTTGTGATAAGTCATTTAATATTGTATCATTTATTTGTGTTGCTCCTAATGAAGACATTAATATTTCTTTTATTTTATCAGTAATAATTTTTCTTTTTTCTTGTTGTTTACTTCTATCTTGTTGCATTTCAGTTACAAGTTCCTCAATACCAGGAAAATATAATAGTGATGTATCCGCTAGTGGATATGCTTTTTCTTCTTCAGTAATTGTTTTATAACGAGAAATTCCATCTAATTTACTACGAATAGTATCATATTCTTTTTTTGTAAAAACTAATTTACCAGTAAAGTCATATACTGGTTTATATATACCTTTTTTAGCAAGTAACATTTTTAAGCGAATCAAATCATCATAAGCATCTGAAGTCTGATTAACATAATTAACACTTCCATCTTCATTATATGGTTTTAATGAGTTTATTTCAAAATTCTTTTTATATATAATATAATCAACATCTGTTACTAATGAATAGCCTGTTCTGGCACCCCAACGTGCGGCATTTACACCACTTAAATCCTCGGTAGAAAATACTTCTAATTTCATTGGGTCATAAGGCGAATCAATATTTCCATTACTATCTCTCGTAATTCTAATATTAGGATTATTTTTATCAGTTACAAGATAAATATTGCCAAAACCAAAACCAGTTGGAGTTCCACTTATGCAACTATATATTGTTTTTTTCATACCATTTGCTGTATTTATTAATGAAAAGTCTATATCTAATGGTGTCGCATCAGAATTACTTTCTCCCTTAAGAGGACCCAAAAACTCTTTACAAACATTTCCAATATCTAATGATACTTCAAGTGCATCTATATTACCTATACATCTTAAAAGGTCACCATCTTCAAATGAAAATGTTTGCCTTTTAATTACATTACTTTCTCCTAATCTTTCGGCTTTTTTATAAGAATCTATAATATAATTATTTAAACTTTCAAAAGAATCAAATCCAGCATAGTAAGCAAAACTTCTAATTATTCTATCAGGTAAACTATGTCTATCTGTTGGAGAAAATTCTTTACTTAAAACTCTAATCTTATCTGGTAATGATAAATTATCAAGTGTCATGTTTTTACTTTGAGTTTTATTTTCTTGTAATACCTCTAAATGGGAAGAAAAAATATCTAATATATTCTTTTCTTCAAAAGTTAATGATTCAAAAGTTCTTTTACCCGATACTATATCTAAATATAAATCATTTCCTACTTTAATATTATTCATATAATCTATTAGTGATCTATCAGCAGAACAAATTGATATTCTTAATAAATCATTAAATACCATTTGCATTCTAACATCTCTATCAGAACCATTTCTTCTTAAATAGGCCATTCTTTTTTCTAATGGATTTGCATTTAATAAGTCAGGTGAAATTCTACTATTTTTATCAAAATTAAATGTCGATTTATTAAAATTTGGATATAGTGTCTCAAAACATTTATAAATTTTAGCAAATAATGGAAGATTATTTTTTTCAAAGATTTTTTCTATTTTTGCAAATACTTCTAAAGGATCATCTTGTTCTAATGCACCATCAATAATTTGATCTCTTAATTTATAAGCTTCTTCAGAATTAGTTAATTCTGATCTTTTATACAATCCATAAAGTTCATCTATTTTATCTTCAGTTAAATCAAAAAATCTTTTCTTTATATGTTCAATCATTTTATCAGTATTTTTATTTTGATAATGTTTTAATTCAATCATTTTCCTTAATTTTGCTATTATAATAGAAATATCTTCATTATTTTTATTATTATTTTTCAACTCCCAAAATCCATTATCATAAGCTGCTTTTATAATTTCATCTGTTAATATCAAATCTGGAACATAATTTAAGTTATTAGGATCTTGTTTCACTGCATACATCATTACTTTTGGATTTTGTTTTAATTTATAGGCTGCTTCTTTAGCATCAAAAACATAATTTCCAGTTGATAAGGCTATATCTATCATTTCATCTGTCAATATCAAATTCGAAACATAATTTAAATTATTAGGATCTTGTTTTACTGCATACATCATCACTTTTGGATTATCAAGCAAATCATATGATGATGAATCATTGAACTTGTAACCACTATCAATTGCAGTCTTTATAACCTCTTCTGTTAAGACTTCTCCTTTAGCATAATTTAAATTGTTAGGATCTTGTTTTACAGCATATAACATTACTTTTGGATCTCTTTTAAGTTGAAGTATTAAATTATTCATTGTACTGGAGCGAGAATAAAATAGAATACTTACTACTCTCTTAAAATCTTTTCTTACAGCTTTATTTATTAATTCTGTTATAGTATCAGTATCTCCTAATGATTCTAAATCATAATTATTTCTGATTATTATTTCTAAAGCTTTTTCATTGGACATTGTAGACATAGTTATTTTTTTTATAAGTTTGGTTATATTCATATCTATTACCTCTTCCAGTATAATTTTACTATAATTCTTATGATTGTACAATAAATTTCAAATATTTTATTAAAAAAAAAGAGATTAGCTCTCTTTTATATATTTATACCCGTCATAAGTTAGCATATTTCTACTGAAAATTATTTTATTTTGTATTATGTTGTTTATATTATTAATATAGTTACTATCTAAATTATCACTATGTTTATTATTTAGACTATTATATTTACCTTTATCAGTAATCCATGATAAATTATCTAAAATAACCATGCCTTCATTATTAGATAAAAGATCAGAACCTGCAAATAATCTAGAATCATATCTAATATTAAATAAATTATATATCGTAGGTAAAACATCAATAGGCATACCAGTCTTACTAATATTAACATTCTTCATTGCACTATTATATATCACAAGAGAATTATGATTAATCTCAAATAACTCATCTCTCTTATAACTAGATAATTCATTAATCTCATCTAAATCTAACCCATAAGGATAATGATCCGCTAGCATAACAATTACCGTATCCTTAAGAATACCCTTATCATCTAACTTCTTAATTAAACTCTCCATCGCCCTATCAAGTTCAATCTGTGTAGCAAGATAAGCCTTAGCCTTATCACTATAATCTAAGTCTTTAACCATATCCCAATTCTTACTAACAATACTATTACTCTCTTTATCATAATCAAGATGTCCTGATACCGTCATATAATAAGTCATAAAAGGTTTATCACTATCAATATAATCATTAATACTAGTATTAATCATCTCAATATCACTCTCAGGCCACATATCACAGTTAATATCAAGTCCCATATTACATGCCTTAAAATTATCAAACCCTAAAGACTTAAGATATTTGTATCTATTTTGAAAATAACCATCATGGGCGTGATAAGCATAAGTATTATATCCTTTTTCTTTAAATACAGTAGCCAGTCCATAAGGAAAACTATTCTCCCCACTCTTCCACTTTGTAAGAGTTGAGTAATTAGGATATAATCCTGTTAATGATTGAAATTCTCCTCCAATTGTCGATAAATAATAAGGTACATAAAAATTATCAAAAGTAAACCCATTATGCATAAGCCTATATAAAGTAGGAGTCCTCTCCTCATCTACCCCAATCTCACTAAAAGACTCTGCTACTACAAAGATAAGATTCTTATTCTCAAACATCATGCTATATTTATTCTTACTAGTACCAGGATTATCTTCAATATATTTCTTAATATCCTTATTTAATTTATCACTACTCAAATCCAAATCAAGAATATTCTTGTCATAAACAAATAATTCTTCATTATCATCATTCTCTTCATAATTAACTTCAATTACCTTATCTTCAAACCCAAATATATTCCTATATATATCTAACCCCGTACTAGATAACACTCCCATCTTCTGAATACTAAGAGGAATATTATTCGTATTATAATATAAATCATATAAAGATATATCACTACTATTCTTAGTACTATTAATATATAGTCTATAAGATAAGAAAGATAAAGGAATAAGAATAATATAACCAAATAAATACTTCTTATTACCCTTTATATCAAAATCTAGTTTTCTTCTAAAAATAATAAGTAAAATAAAAGGTAAAAAGAACAATACCAAATAGTGGATATTACTAACAATAACCTTAACAGTCTCTCCAGCAAACCCCATAGCCTGATCAGATAACTTAAAGCAATCTAAAGAAAAGAAAGTCTGTAAGAAAGCCTTAAATATCGTCTCTAAAGCAAACCAAAAACAAAAAATAAAATAAATAATATAACCAAATATTCTATTTACCTTCTCACTCCATATAGTCATTAAAATAGTCATAACAAAAGAAACAAATAAAGAATATATAAGTATACTAAATACTTCACCCTTAGAATAAATATCAAAAGAGATGAGAGCAAATACCATCTCAAAAAATACTAACACCAAATAATTTATTCCATTAATCTTTAATATTTTCTTCATCTTACCCTTCACCTCTAATAAGTATATTATTTCTTTTTATAATTATTATAAAATTCTTCTTTTAATTCTAAGAATCTATCTTCTTTAATAGCTTCTCTTATCTCTTCCATAATTCTAATTAAAAATCTTAAATTATGAATAGATAAAAGTCTTTGACCTAAAGTTTCATCTGCTACTAAAAGATGTCTAATATAAGCCTTAGTATAATTCTTACAGCATTTGCAGTCACAGCTTTCATCTATTGGAGTAAAATCTTCTTTATACTTAGCATTTCTTAAATTAATCTTACCATCTCTAGTAAAAGCATGACCATGTCTAGCAAGACGAGTAGGAAGTACACAATCAAACATATCTACTCCTCTTTCTACTCCTTCAAATAAATCAGTAGGTTCTCCTACTCCCATTAAATATCTAGGTTTATCTTCTGGTAAATATTTAATACCATATTCAATCATTTTATACATCGTCGGTTTATCCTCTCCTACTGAAGTACCACCAATAGAATAACCATCAAAACCTAATTTAACCGTCTCTTTACAAGACCATTCTCTTAAATCTTCAAATTCTCCTCCCTGTACAATACCAAATAAACTTTGATTAGGATTATTAAAAACAGCCTTCCCTCTCTTAGCCCATCTAATAGTTCTCTCAACACTATTCTTCATATATTCATGAGTTACAGGATATGGAGGACATTCATCAAAACTCATAGCAATATCACTATCTAATTTATTTTGAATCTCAATACTCTTCTCAGGTGTTAAGAATAATCTCTCTCCATTAATATGACTCTTAAATACTACTCCCTCTTCACTAATATCTTTAGGTTTAGCCAAACTAAACACCTGAAAACCACCACAATCAGTAAGAATAGGACCATCATAATTCATAAACTTATGAAGTCCTCCTGCTTTAGCAACAATATCTTCTCCTGGTCTAAGCCATAAATGATAAGTATTAGATAATATAACACCTGCTCCTATCTCTTTAATTTCTTCTGGATCAAGAGTCTTAACCGTAGCCTGAGTACCTACTGGCATAAACATCGGAGTCTCAAACTTACCATAGTTAGTCTCTAATGTTCCATATCTAGCCTTAGTATCTTTATCTTTATGTAATAATGTATATTTAACTTTCATAATACCGCCTCATTTCTTACTAATTATATCAAATATAACAATTAAAGTAAAGAAAAAAAGTACCATTAAAGTACTCCTTATTCATGTATCTTCTTCATAAGTAAAGTAATATCTTTTACTTCACATTAGAAGTATTAATATATCCCGTTAAATTAGTCATAACCTCAAGTATAGTATCATCTTCAAATCTAAATAAAATATTCACTAGGTTCTGGTACTAACCAAGTCTTATTAATAATCATTGCTTCAATATCATTAATATCATTATAACTAGCAAAGAATATCCCTTCAGTACTACTACTAGGAGGCTCTCATTGAAGTCTCGTAGGACCAATTAAATCCTGTGGTTCCATAGGCCAGTCATCCCAATAATAACAAGATTACATATACATTTCTTATCTCTTTCTATCTTATTATAAGGATTCATACTATCCCTCCCTATAATAATTTATGTAATAATAATATTTAAGTAATTATTATCGTTTACATTCTTTCACCTTTCATGAAATGCCAAGGTCATTTCATGTCATTTCTAGCCTATAGTCTAGAAATGAATATGGGTCATATCTATTATATTCGGGGCAATACTTAAAATAAAGAAAAGAACTCTGTCACTGAGGATAATGATATTAAATCCTATTCCAAACGTCCTAAACGGGCAGTGATACAAGTTCTTTTCACTACTGATTATAGCAGAATATTGTTTTAATGTCAAAATCCATAAGCTTTATGAGCAAGACAACAAGGCTTGCTCATACCATGGAAAACTTAAGTTTACTTAAGGTTGAAATGGCAAAAAAAGATATTAAATATCTTAACCCATTCTTCTTTTTATATATTTATCAATATAGTCAAAATATTTCTCAAATCTTTTCTTATCTTCTAGTACAGAATACATTTTCTCTAGTAGTTGTGATTTATCTAAATACTCAAAACTATAATCAAAGTTTAAATCATATATCATAGCAAGTACAGATATAACCTCATCATTATAACTTATTACATCCATTTTATTTATACATTGTTCATTAAAAAAATCATTCTCTATCTTCAAAGATATATCTCCACCCTCTTTAACAAAACTCTTATTAGTTCTTAGATAGAATATATCTAACTTATCAGCATCCCTTATAATTTTACAAAATAACTTAATTCTATTATCAAGTGAATAAGGAATAGTAATCTTATTATGATATTTTATAGCATTATATACTATTTCATAATCATTAACATCTAAATCATAATTAATAATCTCATTATCCTCAAATAATCTTTTTACTGCTAAATCACCATGGTCAATAGAATCTTTATCACTATAAGTTTTATACTTAGTCCATTGTTCAAATCTTGCATAATCATGTAATAACCCTATAAAACTAGCAAGAGTTATATCTTTATTATTTAAACCTAAATATTTAGCTATCAATATTGATAAATCCATAACTCTAAGAGAATGATAATACTTCCTCTTAATAGCAGTCTCTTCTATATCATAATTTTCATAATGCTTTTTAAATTCTTCTTTTCTTTTATCCACTTTTACACCTCTATATACCCACTATTAAAGTAT
>OIYV01001654.1_pt1 | contig 10442 bp, 5 predicted proteins | sample 1588251 | NCBI WGS metagenome assembly OIYV01 (sample SAMN03283282) | human gut metagenome | biome: human-associated habitat; material: feces | host: Homo sapiens | place: Peru | collected 2012
CGATGCGAACCGTGGGTAGGACGGCGTGTCCCGGGCGCTCGGGCATCTCGACGCGCGTCCAAGTGGCGCCGTTATACGTGCCACGGCGGCAACGGTCGAGCGCTTCGGCAGAGGGCGTGGCCGACCCCAGCACGAGCGGACACCGATAGCGGCGCGCCATCTCTGCCGCCACCTCGCGCGCGTGGTAGCGCGGGCTGGAGCCCTGTTTGTAGCTGGTCTCGTGCTCCTCGTCGATAATGATGAGGCCCAGGTCGCTGAGCGGGCAAAAGAGCGCCGAACGGGCGCCGACGACCACGCGTGCCGCACCGCTGGCGACCATATCCCACTGGTCCAGACGCTCGCCGGCCGAAAGACGCGAGTGGAAGACCGCAACCGTCTCGCCAAAACGCGAGCGGAAGCGGCCGACGGTCTGAGCCGTCAGCGAGATCTCGGGCACGAGCACACAGGCCGAACGGCCGGCCGCCAGCACACGCTCGATGGCAGAAAGGTAAACCTCAGTTTTGCCGGAGCCGGTGACGCCATCGACCAGCACCACGTCACCGTGGGCGTCCAGGCGGGCACGCTCAATCTGCGCGAGCGCCTGCTGCTGGCCGTCGGTGAGTGCCACCGGCGCCTTGCCGCTGGCAGAAGACAGCGTGGTCTGCTCGCTGCAGCCACGCCAGGCACGACGTTCCTCCACCACCACGACGCCGCGTTTTTCAAGTGCCTTGATGGTCGCCGACATGCTGTTGTAAAGCAGGTTGAGGTCGCGCGTCGTGACCGGGCCGCACTGGAGCGCCTCGATAAGCTGGCGCTGGCGGACCGCCGTTTTGGGCGGCGTATAGTCGAAGCCCTCAGGCGTAAGCATGACCCAACGGTTTTGGATCGGTTTGACGGCGGGGCGTTCAACGGCCCACGCGCCATCATCGGCCTTGACCACGCGCGGGCTTCCACCCGGAGGCAGGAACAGGCGCAGGCACTCGGAAAGCGTTGCGACGTACTCGCGGCTCATCCAGCGCGCGATGCAGGCAGCCTCGGCGGTAAAGAGCGGCTTGCTGAGGATAGCCTCGATAGGCTTGATGCGCGCGGGATCGAGAGCGACGTTGCCTTGCAGGTCGGCCAGCTCGGGCGCGATGTCGACGATGTAGCCCGCGGCCACACGGTTGCCAAAATGGACCAGGACCGTAGAGCCGATCTGGGCATCGTTGACGAGTGACTGCGGAATGCCGTAGGCAAACGGCTCGGACAGCGCACGGGTCGGGATGTCGAGGACTACGCTCGCATAGGCGGCGACAGGTTCGAGTACAGGCTCGGGCTGCGCCGGGGCGGCGGCAGGGGCCGCGGACTTCGGAGTTTCCTCTGGTTCCGGCGAACCAAACAGCGAAAGTTGCTCAGCCAAGGTCTCTGTGCCTCCCATCCCATCGTCTCAAGAAACAAGAGCCCCGCTCGGGTGAACGGGGCTCGGATACATGCGTTTACGCAGCTGCTACAGCGCCATCGTGCGGGCGCGGTCGATGCGCGCCAGGCAGTCGTCGCGACCGATGAGCGCCATGGTCTCGCCCAGCGGAGGGCTCACCATGTTGCCGCAGACGGCGACGCGCACAGCCTGGAACACCACGCGCTTCTTGAGGTCCATCTGCTCAGGCAGCGGCTCAAGCGCGGCGTCGATGTTGGCGGACGTCCACTCGTCCACACCCTCGAGCGCGGCCTTAGCGGCGTCCAGAATGGCACCCATGCCCTCCTTGGCCAGGCCCTTGTTGACGGACTTCTCGTCATACTCGAGCGTCTCGGCCGTAGCAAAGATGGGAGCGGCGACGGTCACGGCGTCGGCCGGCATCTTGGTGCGCGGCTTGACGATGGCGGCAAGCGCGTCGATCCAGTCCTCGCCGTACTCAACATTGCCCTCGATGAGACCCGCCTCGTGCAGCTCGGGGACCATGATCTCGTCGGCAAACTGAGCATCGGACATGCCGTTGATGTACTCGGCATTGACCCAGTCGAGCTTCTTGGGGTCGAAGGTCGCCGGATTCTTGGAGATGCGGTCGAGCGAGAACTTGCTGGCCAGGACGTCGCGCGGGATGATCGTGGTCTCGCCGTCGAGCGACCAGCCGAGCAGCGCCAGATAGTTGACGAAGGCATCGGACAGATAACCGGCGTCGCGGTACTCCTCCACCGAGGTGGCGCCGTGGCGCTTGGAGAGCTTTTTGCCGTCGGCACCCAAGATCATGGAGATGTGGGCGAACGTGGGCACGGGCGCGCCGAGGGCCTCGTAGACCATGACCTGGCGCGGGGTATTGGACAGGTGATCGTCGCCGCGGATGACGTGGGTGATCTTCATCATTGCGTCGTCGACGACGGTCGCGAAGTTATACGTGGGCGTGCCGTCGGAGCGGAAGATGACAAAGTCGTCGAGCTCCTTGGCGTCGAAGGTCACCTCGCCGTGGACGGCGTCGTGGATGACGACGTCGCCGCGGTCCTCGGGCACCTTGATGCGCAGGACGTAGGACTCGCCGGCCTCGATGCGGCGGCGGGCCTCCTCGGGGTCAAGATCGCGGCAGCGGCGCTGATAGCCCTGGAAGGGGTCCTTGCGCTCCTGCGCGGCCTTGCGGTCGGCGTCGAGCTGCTCCTTGGTGCAGAAACAGGGGTAGGCCTTGCCCTCGTCCCAGAGCTTCTGAGCGGCCTGCTTGTACAGGTCCAGGCGCTCGGTCTGCGCGTAGGGGCCAAAGTCGCCGCCCACCTCGGGGCCCTCGTCCCAGTCCAGGCCCAGCCAACGCATGGCGCGCAGAATGATCTGCGTGTTCTCGTCGGTGGAGCGGGTGGGGTCGGTGTCGTCGATACGCAGGATGAACGTGCCGCCGTTTGCGCGGGCGAAAGCCCAGTTATAGATAGCGGTGCGGGCGCCGCCGATGTGCAGCTTGCCCGTCGGTGAGGGTGCAAAGCGGACGCGAACGTCTGATGCCATGGAAATCTCCTCGATTGCAGGATGGATGTCTAACCGCATCAGTATAAAGCAACAAAGCGACCTCCGCACAAAGGGCACCGACCCACTCATTGGGGACAGACTTAAATGAACAGTCTTGGTAAGGCTGGTCATTTAAGTCTGTCCCCAATGAGTAGGTGCGGAAAGGGTGTGAATGTTGGATATACGCGCTATGATGTGCCCTTGCATAGAGAGCCCGGCGGAATGGTAACGGTCGCCGGGACACGTTTTTGAAAGGACAATCATGTCAGAAGAACTTCGTTCCATTCCGCCCCATCACGGATCCTTTGTATTTACGTCGGAGTCGGTGACCGAAGGCCATCCCGATAAGATCGCTGACCAGATCAGCGACGCCGTCCTCGACGCAATCCTCGCTAAAGAAATAGAGCTGCAGGAGCAGGGCTACATCGCGCCCAACGGCGTGCCCGCCAACGTTGAGAACGTCCGCTGCGCCTGCGAGACCCTCGTGACCACCGGCACCGTCATCGTCGCCGGCGAGATCCGCACCCAGGCCTACGTCGACGTGCAGGAGATTGCCCGTGGCGTTATCCGCCGCATTGGCTACAACCGTGCAAAGTTCGGTTTTGACTGCGATACCTGCGGCGTTATGAGCCTCATCCACGAGCAGTCGCCCGATATCGCCCAGGGCGTCGACGAGTCCTTCGAGACCCAGACCGGCGCTACCACCGACCCGATCGACCTGATCGGCGCCGGCGACCAGGGCATGATGTTTGGCTACGCCTCCAACGAGACCAAGACCCTCATGCCCATGCCGCACTACCTGGCAAGCCGCCTGGCCGAGCGTCTGGCTGCCGTGCGCCACGACGGCACCTTGCCCTACCTGCGCCCCGACGGCAAGACCCAGGTCACCGTACGCTACGAGGACGGTAAGCCCGTCGAGGTCACGACCATCGTCATCTCCACGCAGCACGCCGCCGAGATCGAGGACATGGGCAAGATCAAGTCCGACCTCATCGAGCACGTCATCACACCGGTTATGGCTGCCGAGAACATGCCGTGGGACAACGCCGACATCTACGTGAACCCCACCGGTCGCTTTGTCGTGGGCGGCCCCATGGGCGACACGGGACTGACCGGCCGCAAGATCATCGTCGACACCTATGGCGGTTACGGTCGTCACGGCGGCGGCGCTTTCAGCGGCAAGGACTGCACCAAGGTCGACCGCTCGGCCGCATACGCCGCGCGCTGGGTTGCCAAGAACGTGGTCGCCGCCGGCCTGGCCGACCGCTGCGAGGTCGAGCTCGCCTACGCCATCGGCGTTTCTAAGCCGCTCTCGATCATGGTCGACACCTTCGGCACCGCGCATGTTGCCGAGGACAAGATCGTCGAAGCCGTCGAAAAGACCTTCGACCTGCGCCCGGGCGCGATCATCCGCGACCTGGACCTACGCCGCCCGATCTACGAGAAGACAGCAGCCTACGGCCACTTCGGTCGCGAAGACGCCGACTTCACCTGGGAAAACACCGACCGAGTAGAAGAACTCAAAGCAGCCTGCGGTCTGTAAGACGATTCGCAGGACCTGAGCAACACAGTATTACGCACAAAGAAGTACCGGCCCCAACCGGTACTTCTTTTTTATTAATCAGGTGGTGAAGATGTTTCGATATGAGACAGGGTTCACATCGCCAGCCGATAAATTTTGCAGCACGCGCGCTTCAACCATGTATCCTTAGTCCCGAGGGGCGGGGCATAAGGTCGATCGCGAGTTCCGCACGAGCCGGAGAGCACTTAATGTGCTCTCCGTGCGAGACAGGACTGTCCGAGCAGGCGACCTTATGCCCCGCCCCTCGGGACGACGAGACAAGGCAAAGGAGCAGCCATGGCAGGCAAGCCACAAACACTAGCTACGACCTCGGCATTCGAGATCTTGGGCCCCGTCATGGTCGGCCCCAGCTCATCGCACACCGCCGGCGCCCTGCGGTGCGCCCAGGTGGCCGCCAGCCTGCTGGAGGGCCGCATCACCAAGGTCACCTTTGGCCTGTGGAACTCCTTCGCCCATACCTACCGCGGCCACGGTACCGACCGCGCGCTTGTCGCGGGCATCCTGGGCCTCGACACCGACGACGAAAATATCAAGCAGGCCTTCGACCTCGCACGCGAGCAGGGCCTCGATTATCACTTTGACATCAAGGGAGACGACGCCTCCATCCACCCCAATACCGTCGATATCGAGATGGTCGACGATACGGGCGCCACGGCGCAGGTCCGCGGCGAGAGTCTGGGCGGCGGCAAGATGCGCATCAGCCGCATCAACGGCGTGGGCGTCGACATCTCGGGCATGTACTCCACGCTCTTCGTGGCGCACCAGGACGTTCCCGGCGTGCTCGCCGCGCTCACGAACCTGCTCGCCTACGCACACGTGAACATCGCCTTCTGCCGCACCTACCGCACCGAGGTGGGTGGCCAGGCCTACTCAGTCTTTGAGACCGACGGCGCGCCCGACGACACCGTAATCCCCATGCTGCGTAAACTCGACAACGTAGATTACGCCACCTTTATTGAGCTCCCCGGATCGGCCTCATCGCTCTCCCCCGGCGTCTCTGCCAAGGAAATCTTCGACGACGGCGAGCAGCTGCTCGACGCCTGCGCCGAGCTGGGACTCAACATCGGCGCCGTCATGGCCGTGCGCGAGGCGCGCCTAACCGGCGAGCAGCATGCCGTCGCCGCCATGCGCCGCGTACTCGAAGTCATGAAGGACGAGACCACGGCCCCCATCGCCAACCCGCAGCGCTCGCTTGGCGGGCTCATTGGCGGCGAGGCAAAACTCGTCGATGCCACCGGCCGCAATGACCTTAGCTCCAGCTTAATGGGCGCCGTCCAGACCGATGCCGTGGCCCGCGCCATGGCCGTGCTCGAGCGCTCCGCCACCATGGGCGTCATCGTCGCGTCCCCTACCGCAGGCTCCGCGGGCGTCGTGCCCGGCTGCGTGCTGGCGCTGGCCGAGCACTTGCAGCTCGATGACGAGCAGGTCATGGATGCCCTCTACTGTGCCGCCGCCATTGGCCTCAACCTCACCACGAGCGCCTGCGTCGCCGGCGCCGAGGGCGGATGCCAGGCCGAGGTGGGAAGTGCCGCCGCCATGGCCGCCGCCGCGCTGGTGCAGATGCTGGGTGGCACGCCGGAGCAGGCACTCGACGCCAGCTCGATCGCACTAAGCAACCTGCTGGGCCTGGTCTGCGATCCCGTGGGCGGCCTCGTGGAGGTGCCGTGCCAGAACCGTAACGCCATCGGCGTGGCCGCGGCCTTTAGCTCGGCTCAGCTCGCGCTCGCCGGCATCAAGAGCCTGGTGCCGTTTGACCAGATGGCGCACGTCATGCTCTCAGTGGGCCACGCCCTGCCGGCAACCCTGCGCGAGACGGCCAAGGGCGGCATTGCCCAGGCCCCGGCGGCGCTTTCGGCCTGCGCCAAATGCGGCGTGTGCGGATAGCGACAAAAAGACGACTCAAAGGTGGGACATTTGTCCCACCTCTTTTGAATGCCACTGTTTCCATACCACAAACAACAGGCTAATCGCTATAATGCAAGCCCAGTTAAAACACGATGAGCCGCAAGGCGAAAGTCGAAGGAACTATACACGATGTCGCAAAACGACCGCACACAACTGATTCCCGATCCGCAACAGCCCAGCAGGCATACCGGCGGCGTGCAATCGCCGCGCCCCATCGCGCCGGCTCACGGCCAGCAGCACGGCTCGCCCAATGCCTCCCAGCGCCCGAATCAGCGTCAATATCAGCAGCATCAGCAGCGCCCCGCAAATGGCGCCGCTCCCAAGCAGGCCCCTTCGCACGCTCGCACGGCAAACAATCGCGGCGCCGCCGACAAGCGCACCAACAAAAGCAACAAGTCGGGCGGCAAGACGGCCCTCTTTGTCGTCCTCGGCCTCGTCGCAATCATCTACATCGTAGGCGTCGTGGCGTTCTCGCAGGTCGCGTATCCCAACACCACCATCGCTGGCGTCGATGTCTCGTTCTCCAACGCATCATCGGCGGCCACCAAGGTCAACTCGGCGTGGAAGCACTACAAGCTCACCGTGTCGGGCGACGACTTTAGCTGGACCTACCAGCCCGAGTCCGACGAACCCATCGTCGACGGAGAGGAAGCCGCCCACGAGATCATCAGCAACAACGAGCCGCTGCTGTGGCCGTCCCGCCTTATCGCGTCGCTCAACGGCAAAACCGATAGCGCCACCAAGAACGCCTCGGTCGACCTGGACCAAGACGTCGACTTGTCCATGCTCTCCGACGCCTTTGACCAAAAGCAGTTTGAGGAGGACCTGGGCAGCGCCATCGACGCCTTTAACGAGGGCCGCTCGGGCACCTTCGAGGCCGCCAGCTCTTACGACGAGAAGGCCGGCAAGTTTACCGTCGAGATGGCCCGCTCCAACGAAAAACTCAACCGCGAGCATGTCATTAAATATGCCGAGATCGAGCTCGCGTCGCTCGCCGAGACCGTCGACATCACCAAGATCGGCAACGACGCCTACGAGCCACTCAACGGCACCCTCACCAACGACCAGATTCAGGCCGCATGCGATGCCGCCAATAACTTCCTGGGTGTCAACGTAACCCTTAAGCTCAACGGCAATAAGGCCGGCAAGGTGGACGGCAGCTCGGTGCTGCAGTGGATCAGCTTTGCCGATCCGGCCAACCCTACGCTCGACACCTCGCAGATCAGCAGCTGGGCCGCAGAGCTCGCCAACGGCTTTAACACCGTGGGCTCCACCCGTTGGTGGACGCGCGCCGACGGCAAGGAATGCGCTGTCGAGGGCGGCGACTTTGGCTGGTCCATCGACAGCAGCACGCTCGCCAAGCAGGTCGAAGACGCCATCAACAACAAACAGACCGGCGATATCGAGATCTCGTACTCCAAGAAGGCCGACACGTTTACCGCCAAGGGCGAGCCCGACTGGAAGGCATATATCGACGTCGACCTGTCCGAGCAGCACGCGCGCTACTACGACGAGAACGGCAATATCGTGTGGGAGGCCAACTTTATCTCGGGCCTGCCCGGCGAGGACGCCACTCCCGAGGGCGTGTGGCAGATCAACAGCAACGACGGCGCAAGCACGCTCATCGGCGCCAAGGACCCCGAGACCGGTAAGCCCAAATACGAGAGCCCGGTCAGCTATTGGATGCCGTTCGAAGGCAATATGATCGGCTTCCACGACGCCACCTGGCAAAACGACAAGAGCTTCGACAACGCCGAGTCGTACAAGTGGTGCGGTAGCCACGGCTGCATCAACCTGCGCCTGGCCGATGCCAAGGCACTCCACGACTGCATCAGCGTCGGCCTTTGCGTGGTCGTGCACTCGTAGCGAAGCGCGCCTTCGCAAAACGGGAAACTGACGCTCCAATCTAACAGTTCCGAAAGATACCGCAATATGCGCCCGCCTCTCGCGACGGGCGCATATACTTATCGAAGAACTTTCTATAAAGGAGACGCCATGTCGAATGTCCCCACCATCACCCCGGGACCGAATGATACCGAGCACGCGCCCGAGGGTGCCACCGAAACGCTTCCCCTCATAACGAGCGCGCACGCTGCGCAGCAAAACGACAGCGCACGCGATGCATCCGAGATTTCTGACGAAGAGGCCTACGCCAAGCTCAAGGCGAAGCGTGCCGAGCGTCGGCGCAAAAAGCTCATCCGACGCGGTATTGCAGCCGGCATCGTAGGCGCCATTGTGCTCATCGCCGTTGTCGTGACCTTAGCCATGAACGCACAGCCCGCAGGCACCAGCGGGCCGGTGACCGACATGGTCACCGAGGGCACGTTTACGACCACCGTTGAGGCAAAAGGCCAGCTCAAGCCTATCTCGGCTTCGGTGGTCTCCCCTTCTGTCGACGGCACGGTGGCATCGATCAACGTGCAGGCGGGACAAGCCGTCAACGAGGGCGACGTGCTCATGACCATTAAAAATGACGAGCTCGACCGCAACGTTGCCGAGGCGCAGCGCGCGGTGGCGGCGGCACAGGAAGACCTCGCCAACGCACAGAAGGCGGTCGCTGCCGCCCAAGCCACTCCGGCGACTGACGCAGATGCTGCAGGCGCGGGTGGCGCCAGCGGCGCCGCCGACACGAGCGCCGTCTCGAGCGCCCAGCGCAACCTTGCCTCGGCCCAGGAGACCCTGGACCAGGCCAACGCCAAAGCCGCCGAGCGCACGGTGACGGCGCCCAGCTCGGGCAGCATCGTCGAGCTCAACGCCAAAGTCGGCGCCACGGTGACGGGCGGCATGATTATGGGCGAAGGCGATACAAGCGGCGGCAAGCAGTGCATGCAGATCGCCGATCTTTCCAAGATGAAGGTGACGGTGCAGGTGGGCGAAAAAGATATCGCCAAGATCGCCGTGGGCCAGAGCGCCAACGTCACCTATCCGGCATTCCCCGATATCGTGAGCCAGGGAACGGTTACCGCCATCGCCTCGGTCGCGAACTCCGATTCTAACTACGGTGGCGGCGGTAGTGTGACCTTTAACGTCGACATTTTGATCGAGGTGCCCGACAGCCGTCTTAAGCCGGGGATGACCGCCGAGGTCTCGGTAGTGACCGAACAGCTCGAAGACGTGGTGATGGTGCCGACCATGGCGCTCATGACCGAAGACGGCGAGCACTATTACGTTAACGTGGCAACCGACGATGAGGGCAAGGAAACGCGTCGCGTGAACGTGACCGTGGTGACGCAAAACGACAACGACGCCGTGGTCGGCAAAACGCAGGTCAAGCGTGACGATCAGGGCAACGAGATTAACGCGGGCGTGCCTGTCACCAAGCTGCGCGACGGCGACACCCTCGTTATGGACACGGACGCGGGCATGACGGCCGACGGCGGCGACTCCGGCAGCATGTCTACCGACGAGGGCATGTAATGCGCCCCGTCATCGACATTCGCAACGTGCATCGCATCTTTGAGAGCGAGGCCGGCTGCGCCCATATCCTGCACAACGTGAGCCTGGCGGTGAATCCCGGCGAGTTCGTTGCCATCACCGGCCCTTCGGGCTCGGGCAAGTCGACGCTCATGAACATCCTGGGCTGCCTGGACAAGCCGACCGCGGGCGATTATTTCCTCCAGGGCCTCAACGTGGCGGAGCTAGACGATGACGAATTAACCGAAGTGCGCGCCCTGAGCATCGGCTTTGTCTTTCAGAGCTTTAACCTGCTGCCGCGCCTTTCGGTCATCGAAAACGTCATGCTGCCGTTGTCGTACACCAATGTGCCGCGGGCTCAGCGTGAGATGCGCGCCGTCCATGCGCTGCAAGCCGTCACGCTGCCGGTCGACCACTGGGATCACCGCATCTCCGAGCTTTCGGGCGGACAGATGCAGAGAGTTGCCATCGCGCGCGCCCTCGTCAACGACCCGCCCATCATTTTGGCCGACGAGCCAACGGGAAACCTGGATTCCGCCACCGGCGCGCTCGTGATGGAGACCTTCCACAAGCTCCAGGAGCGCGGCAAGACCATCGTGC
>OIYV01001655.1_pt1 | contig 10432 bp, 8 predicted proteins | sample 1588251 | NCBI WGS metagenome assembly OIYV01 (sample SAMN03283282) | human gut metagenome | biome: human-associated habitat; material: feces | host: Homo sapiens | place: Peru | collected 2012
ATGGTTGAGGGCGAATTGATGGAACACCGTTGTTTTGCGGTAGCTCACAACTATATCACATATCGTTATGAACGTGCTTTAATCCGTAAGGCCAATTCAACAGATAAACAAATCATGTCTTTATTGGAGCGTAATAATGAAGAAGTTAAACAAGAAAACTCAAATAAGAATCCATTAGTAAATAGTGTTCAGCGTGATTATATGGCTGGAGAAGTTTCAAAGGACATCACAAAACGTTTCTTGTTACCTCAAGATGTTATGGAAGCTCATGAAAAAGGTATTATTCATTTCCATGATTCAGATTATTTTGCACAACACATGCATAACTGTTGTTTAGTCAATTTAGAGGATATGCTTCAAAATGGTACTGTTATTTCTGAAACAATGATTGAAAAACCACATAGTTTCTCTACAGCATGTAACGTAGCTACACAAATTATTGCGCAAGTTGCTAGTTCACAATATGGAGGGCAAAGTATTACACTTTCTCACTTAGCTCCATTTGTACAGGTTTCAAGAGAAAAAGCGCGTCGTGAAGTAAAAGAAGAATTAGAATCATTGAATTTAGATTCATCTGAAGACACAGTTAATAAAATGGCAGAAATGCGTGTTCGTAAAGAAATTGAAAAAGGTGTACAGATGATTCAGTATCAGGTTATCACATTGATGACGACAAATGGTCAAGCTCCATTTGTGACTGTCTTCATGTATTTAAATGAAGTACCTGAAGGACAGACTCGTGATGACTTAGCTATGATTATTGAAGAAATGTTGAAACAAAGAATTAAGGGTGTAAAAAATGAAAAAGGAATCTGGATTACGCCAGCTTTCCCTAAATTGATTTATGTTCTTGAAGAAAACAATATTGAAGAAGATTCTAAATATTGGTATTTAACAGAATTAGCGGCTAGATGTACAGCTAAGCGTATGGTTCCGGATTATATTTCTGAAAAGAAAATGTTGGAATTAAAAGTAGATGCGAATGGAGAAGGTCATTGTTATCCATGTATGGGATGTCGTTCATTCTTAACTACATATTTAGATGAAAATGGTAAACCAAAATACTATGGTCGATTCAACCAAGGTGTTGTTACTTTGAACTTAGTTGATGTAGCTTGTTCTAGTAAACAGGATGAAGAAGCATTCTGGAGAATCATGGATGAAAGATTGGCGTTGTGTAAAAAGGCATTGATGTGTCGTCATGAAAGATTATTAGGTACACCAAGTGATGTAGCTCCTATTTTATGGCAAAATGGTGCATTGGCACGTTTGAAAAAGGGAGAGCCAATCGACAAATTATTATTCGGTGGTTATTCTACAATTTCTTTAGGATATGCTGGATTATGTGAATGTGTATATTATATGACTGGACATCCTCATACTGAAGAGCCAGGAACTTCATTTGGATTGAAAGTTATGCAGTATCTAAATGATGCTTGTGCTAAATGGAAGGCAGAAGAAAATATTGACTTCTCATTATATGGAACTCCTATGGAGTCAACAACATTTAAGTTCTCTAAACATCTACAAGAACGTTTTGGAATTATTCCACATGTAACAGATAAGAACTATATCACAAATAGCTATCATGTTCATGTAACAGAAGAAATCGATGCATTTACTAAATTAACATTTGAATCACAGTTCCAAAAACTTTCTCCAGGTGGAGCAATCAGCTATGTAGAAGTTCCAAATATGGAAAACAACATTGAGGCTGTTTTGGCAATTATGAAACATATTTATAATCACATTATGTATGCCGAGTTGAACACAAAATCAGATTATTGCCAAGTATGTGGATATACAGGAGAAATCAAGATTGTGGAAGATGAAAACCACAAATTAGTTTGGGAATGTCCAAATTGTGGAAATCGTGACCAAGAAAAAATGAATGTGGCTCGTCGTACTTGTGGATATATCGGAACTCAGTTCTGGAATCAAGGACGAACACAAGAAATCAAAGAAAGAGTACTACACTTATAAGAGCTAGTTTCTAGCTCTTTTTTAGGAGGTTCTTTATGTACTACGGAAATATAAAGAAAAACGATATTGCGAACGGTAAAGGGGTGCGTGTGACACTATTTGTATCGGGATGTACAAATCATTGTAAAAATTGTTTCCAGCCAGAAACATGGAACTTTGATTATGGTAAGCCTTATACAAAGGAAACAGAAGATGAGGTTATTGATGCTTTAAAACCAAGCCATATTTCAGGTTTGACATTACTTGGTGGAGAGCCTTTTGAACCGGAAAATCAACGAGAATTAGTTAAATTGCTGCGTCGTGTACGTAAAGAATTACCAGAAAAGAATATTTGGTCATTTACTGGATTTATTCTTGATCAAGACTTGTTGGAGGGTGGTCGCAAACATTGTGAAGTAACAGATGAAATGTTGTCGTTATTGGATGTTTTAGTGGATGGTCCATTTAAAGAAGAAGAAAAAGATATCACATTGGCATTTCGTGGTTCAAGAAACCAAAGGCTTATTGATATGAAAAAATCTTTGAAAGAACAAGAGGTAATTGAATTGGAAGTTTAATCTTCCAATTTTTTTATCAATTGTTAAGAAAATTTGATATAATGATTCCATGAACTATAGTGTGATTGTTTTAGCTGCAGGAAGAGGCAGCCGAACGAATTTAGATTACAACAAAGTATTTTATACTTTTGAAAATGGGCAAACTGTTCTGAATAAGAGTCTGTCTGTTTTTTTATCAGATGATGATTGTAAACAAGTTGTACTTGTTTGTGCAGATTATGAAAAGGATTATGTCACTGAAAAGTATCTGTATGATTCTCGAATTCAAATTGTAACAGGAGGAAAAACACGACAAGAAAGTGTATACAATGGATTACAGATTGTAAATCAGGATTACGTCATGATTCATGATGGGGCTAGACCTTTTGTTGAAAAAAAGTGGATTTTAGATTTGAAACATTCTTTAGAAACAGAGGATGCCTGTTTATTAATGGTACCTAGTGTGGATACGACAAAGATTGTTGTGGATGGTTATGTAAAGGAATCATTAGAAAGAAAGCTTGTATATCATGCCCAGACGCCGCAATGTTTTAAAACAGATTTGATTAAAGAGTGTCACCAACTCGCAAGAAATAAACAAGTGCAGGCAACAGACGATGCTCAGCTTGTAGAGTGGTTTTCTAAGGTGAGAGTAAAGGTTGTATTATCGAGTTTCACAAATAAAAAAATAACTTTGCCAGAAGATTTGAAAGGATAGGTATAAAGATGGAATATTCAGCGTTGGTATTTGATGATTGTAAAGAAGTAGAAGATACGTATGACAAATTATTAGAAACAATTGATTTGTTTGCGAATGATGAAAATTGTACTCAAATCGTTGTGAGCTGTAAAAGTGTATGGACATTAAGACTGGCTTCATCTCCTAAAAATAAGGTGATGCTTGTACAAAGACCAGATAAACCATATGTGGCATTGTTGAATGGTTTAAAGGCTGTTAAACAAGAAAATGTTGTAGTGACAGGCATTTCTACAAAGCATACAAAAGAAAATGTCGATGTCTTATTAGATCATTTATCAAAATATCCAGCTATTAACTTTGATAAAGACTTGCAGGCATTTGATACAAGATTGTTGATGTTCTGCCTACAAAAAGCCATTGAATCCAACTTGGCAATTACATCTTATGCCCAAGCTGTTACGCTTGCGGATACACCACTAGAATCTATTGAATGATACGGCTATTGTCGTATCATTTTTAATAGAATCTTAATAATTTCACATGCGAAAAGGTAGTACAATAAATATATGCATAACTCAAATAATTTATCGAAAAGCTATAAAGAAATAATTAAACAACACGTGTTTACTTTATTTAATGGAATTAATGTTGTTCTAGCTATATTTGTATTCTTTACGGGATCTTATCGTAATATGCTCTTTATGATTACCGTCATTTTGAATATGTTGATTGGACTCTTTCAAGAAATACGCTCTAAACGCATGCTAGACAAGCTTTCTTTATTAAATCAAACAAAGATTCATGTGATTCGGGATGATACTGAAATTGAATTAAATATTCAAGAAATTGAGGTGGATGATGTTTTAGTTTTATATGCCGGTGATGAAATCGGTGTAGATGGACACATAATATCAGGAAGTATTGAATGTGATGAGTCTATGTTGACTGGTGAAAGTGATGCAGTATATAAAAAAGAAAAAGATACATTGTTAAGTGGAAGTTTTGTGGTGTCTGGAAAATGTTGGATGCATGTCGATAAAGTAGGACAAGACACATATGCTTACTCTATATTAAAACATGCCAAACGCTTTAAAAGATATCCAAGTCAACTTCGAGATTCAATTGATACCATTATTAAATGGTGTACATACATTTTAATTCCACTAGGATGTGCCTTGTTTATTAAACAATTGATTAAAACCAATTATACAACTGCAACCTTAAATACAGTGGCTGCTGTTGTAGGTATGATTCCCGAAGGACTTGTATTTTTGACAAGTGTTGCCTTGGCAATCAGTGCTTATAAGCTTGGTAAACAAGATGTTTTAGTACAAGAACTTTATTGTATTGAAACCTTAGCTCGAACAGACACACTATGCTTAGACAAGACGGGGACATTGACACAAGGAAAGCTAAGTGTTTGTCACGTAGAAGAAAATGAAAATATCGATGGAATTCTAGGTGATATGATGCAAGCTTTACCGGATGACAATGCGACTGCTACTGCGATAAGAAATTACTTTAAGGCAAGAGATTATAAAAAAGTTGTATCTTATTTACCATTTTCAAGTCAAAGAAAATATTCAAGTGTGACATTTGAAGATGGAGAATATAAATTAGGAGCCTATTCATATATTGCCAAAGAGATAGATTCAGAAGTCGAAAAACACATAGAACACTATACGTCTCAAGCTATGCGTGTTGTTGTTTTAATGAAAGATGATTCTGTTTTGGCTTATATTTGTTTACAGGATGAATTAAGGCCAGATGCCAAAGATACTTTAAACTTCTTTAAAAAACAAGGTGTAGATATTAAATTGATTTCAGGCGATGATCCAAAAACAGTTGAAGCTCTAGCTAGAAAGGCAGGTTTTACATCCAAAAGTATCGATATGTCTAGCGTAAAGGATGTAGATTCTGTTGTTGATTCCTATTCGATTTTTGGACGCGTTACACCAGAGCAGAAAAAGGAACTAGTCTTAGCTTTAAAAAGAAGAAATAAAACCGTCGCAATGACAGGGGATGGCGTTAATGATGTCATGGCATTAAAGGAAGCGGATTGTTCCATCGCGATGGGCTCAGGCTCACAAGCATGTAAAAGTGTGGCAAGCTTAGTTTTATTAGAAAACCAAATGAATGCATTACCTGTTATCTTGTATCAAGGTCGTTGTGTTATTAATAATATTCAAAGAACAGCCTCCTTATTTTTGGTGAAGACAATTTTCTCAATTGGACTTTCTTTATTAACGCTTGTATGTTTAAAAAACTATCCATTTAAACCCATCCAATTGACATTGATTTCTGCCTTGGCAACTGGTATTCCTAGCTTTGTATTAACGCTTGAACCAAATGGGAATATTGTGAAAGGAAATTTCTTAAGGAATGTCATATCCAAAGCATTACCAGGCGCTATATGTGTTATATGTAGCGTAATTGGTGTATCGATTCTAGGTCATTTTGTATCTATTTCACCAAGCGAATATTCAACAATGAGCACAATTCTTGCCGGAGTGAATGCACTTATGGTATTGATACGAGTATGTGTACCAATGACACTTTTGAGAAAGATATTAGTTACAATCATGTGTATGATTTTTATAGGCTCAATCATTTTATGTAAGAACTTTTTCTATATTGTTCACTTAAGATGGTATGAAATTATCTATATAATTCTAAATATATGTTTGATCCCCTTTATACTAACGTTTGTATCGTATTGGGTAAAAGTATTTTTGAGAAAACTAAATCGTAAAAAGGAAAAGTTTGGAAATTAATCCAAACTTTTGTTTATCCCCAAACCTCTTCGGCAATTTCTTTGACTAATTTAACTTTAGCCCATTGTTCTTCTTCCGTTAATTTATTTCCAATCTCACATGACGCAAAACCACATTGTGGACTTAGACACAAGTTTTCTAATGGGACATATTGACTCGCTTCTTTAATACGAGCAATCACAGTTTCTTTGTCTTCTAATTTAGCTGACTTTGTCGTAACTAAACCAAGAACAACTTTTTTATCTGGTGTGACCTCTTTTAATGGTTCAAATCCACCAGAACGAGCATCATCAAATTCTAAGAAATAGGCATGTACATTTTCTTTCGCAAATAATGTTTTTGCGACGGCATCATAGGCACCACTTGAAGCATAGGTAGAGTGGAAATTACCACGACAAACATGCGTATTGATTGTTAGGTCTTCAGGTTTATCTTCAATCGCAAGATTGTTGATACGCAAGAATAACTCTTGTACTTTTAGTAAACCTTCTTGATCTGTTTGGAAGAATAATGGCGCTTTTTCATCCACTAACATACCCCATGAACAATCATCCAACTGGATGCATCGACATCCGGCATCATATAATTGTTGGATCACAACTTTATACCCATTCGCAATATCTTGAACTAATTCTTCTGTATCTTCATAATATTTTTTTGTATTTTCCATCGCAAAAGGAAGAATCATTTGTTCTAAAAATTGGGCTGGAGCTGGAATGGTTTGTTTGGCAATTGTGTTTTCGTCTTCGAATTGTTTCACAAATTTAAAATGTTCTACAAAAGGATGTGTACCACTCACACCTACTTTTCCAGTGATATATGTATCATCAATCATGGCAGCTTCTCCATGGAAAGGAAGACCAGTCTTGGTTGGTGTATGCGATACACCATCAAATCCCCACATAAAATCTAAGTGCCAAGTCGCACGTCTAAATTCACCATCTGTGATCACATGAAGTCCGGCTGCTTTTTCTTTTTGAATTAAATTGGTAATGCATTCATCTTCAACTTGTGTTAATTCTTCTTTTGAAATCTTTTTAGAATCATAATCTTTACGGGCTTGTTTAAGTTTTTCGGGTCTTAAGAAACTTCCGACTACATCATATCTATAAGGTGTTTGTACTGTCATAATTAAATTCCTCAACTTTCGTTGGATTAAGTCTATCACATTTGTCGAGTATAGAATAATTGAAATATTCTTTAGTTTGTTATAGTTAAAAACTATAATAAAAGACCAATTTTACTTGGTCTTTTCAATGTATTGAATGAGATGATTTAGATAGTTTTTTGACATGTTGGATAAAACTCCATCACTAATATAGCCTATTTCCATAACTTCATCACTATCAAGTGGAATGGATACAATGTTGTCTCCATTTAAATCCGTGCTTAAGATACCTGAAGAAATCGTATATCCGTTTAATCCAATCAATAAATTAAATAATGTGGCGCGATCAGAAACAACAATACTCTTTTTAGATGGCTGCGTACTGTGTAGTTCTTCGGAAAAGTAGAAGGAATTATTGATACCTTGTTCATATGTTAGACGGGGATAGTTCTCTAAATCTTCCATTTTCACTATTTTTTTATTGGATAAAGGATTTGTCTTAGAAACAAACACATGGGGTTTGGCTTCAAATAATTTGGTGAACGTAAGATGTTCTTTCTTTAAGATACTTTGAATGACTTCACGATTGAAATGGGAAAGATAAAGAATGCCTAATTGGCTTCGATGGTTCTTTACATCTTCGATAATATCATATGTTCTTTGTTCTCTTAAAGAAAATTCATATTCACTTTGATTGTATTCTTTGACTAAGGCGACAAAGGCATTGACCACAAAGGCATAGTGCTGGCTTGAAATCGCAAATACAGTTTTTGCCGGAACTGTATTTTTATATTGTTCTTCAAGTAAGTTGGCTTGTTCAATGACTTGTCTAGCGTAGCCTAGAAATTTTTCTCCTTGTTCAGAGAGAAGAATACCTTTATTTGTTCGAACAAATAAACAGATGGACATTTCTTCTTCTAAATCATGAATGGATTTAGAAAGAGATGGTTGTGAAATAAATAAGGCTTTGGCTGCGGAATTAAAAGATCCAGATTCAACGACCTGGATCACGTAGCGCAATTGTTGCAGCGTCATTAGTCAACAATTGTGATTGTATCAATCACTTGAGGATTTCTAGGACGATCATTGAAAGTAGTAGGTGTCTTTGCGATTTTATCTACATTTTCCATACCTTCAATAACTTTACCAAACGCAGCATATTCACCATCTAAATGAGGTGCATCTTGGTGCATAATGAAGAATTGACTTCCTGCACTATTTGGATCCATAGCACGAGCCATAGATAAAACACCACGAGTGTGTTTTAAATCGTTTTTAAATCCATTCGATGCGAATTCTCCATGAATTGTATAACCTGGACCACCAGTACCATTTCCAATTGGGCATCCACCTTGAATCATAAATCCTTTAATAACACGGTGGAAAGTTAATCCGTTATAGAATTTCTTTTCGATTAGACTCAAAAAGTTTTGAACGGTTTCAGGAGCAATCTCTGGATATAATTCCGCTTTGATTTGATCTCCATTCTTCATTGTGATTAAAATATTTTTCGTTTCCATGTTTTAGTTTTCCTTTCTTATATATTGTAATGCGATACAACCAAGACCTGTATGTACGGCAATTACGGAACTAATATAGTTTATATGAATATTTTCTTCAGGTACACCCTTTTCGATAAAACATTTTTTAAAATGGTTGGCACCCTCTAAAAAATCTGAGTGAATAATATAAATATCTGTATGTTTTATATCAATATCATCAATAACTTTATCAATCGCATAGGCATCGGCTCTCTTTTCTGTGCGGACCTTATTTAAAACATCAATTCTGCCTTCTGTACCTTTATTTAGGTGTAAGACAGGATAAATCTTTAATAAGCCCGCAAGCGTTGCAGCCATTGGCGTTAATCTTCCACCGCGTTTTAGGTGTTGAAGATCTTTTACAAGAATCAAAGAGTTTGATTCATTGATAATAGGAGTAATAATATCTAATATTTCATCTGAAGATTTATTTTCATCCACTAATTTCTTGATCCAGATTGCGACGTGTTTTTCAAGCTCACAAGTTGAATACATATCGATCACATGGACATTCATTTCTAATTCTCGGGCAATACTTTGCATGGTGCTAGCATTTGTGGATAATCCATTCGTCAATGGGATCGCAAATACTGTATCGTATTCTTTTTTGAGTTCTTCGAATAAATCATAGATTTTTTGGTAAGCAGCCATACTTGTTTTTGGCATTTTACCTTTGGCTAATTCTTTATAAATATCTTGTGTTGAAATCTCTAATGTATCTTGGTATGTTGTTTCATCAATTGTGATTTGTAAGGGAAGTAGGTAAATACCTAATTCTTTTGCCTGTTCAAAAGATAGATTGGAACCTGTATCCGTTACGACGGCGATTTTTTCCATACTAGAATCCTCGAATAGTTTGAGCATCGATATTTGTGATGATTTCAACCGCAAGTTTTACAGCATTATCATAATCTTCTTCAGAACAGATGCCAAAAGAAGCGTGCGCAAAACGAACTGGAATACCAATAATGATGGTTGGAATGTTATAGCGGTGAGTGATTCCTGCATTGGTTCCTCCACCTTTTCTTACACTTTCCTGTACAGGAATATTTTTTTCATGAGCCAAATCAATCGCATAACGCATAAAACGAGGGCTTGTGATATAAGAACGGTCAAACCAACGTAACATTGGACCTTTTTTCAAGGCAGATTGAATCATGTAGTCTTGTTCAAATGTATCATCACTTGGGCATCCTTCAAAACAAATCGTAATGTTAGGATTTAAGTTTTTGATTGCTGTGTCCATGCCTCTTTCGCCGACTTCTTCTTGTGTTGTTAATGTGGCTTCAATGTTGTGGCTTACATCTTTTAATTGGTGTAGTACATCCATTACGGCTGCACAGCCTATACGACAATCAAAGGCTTTTCCTAAGAAAATCTTATGTGCTTCATCATATTTACATGTAACTGCAGGACACATGAAGTTACCTACAGATATATGAAATTCTTCTTTTACTTCTTGAGCACTTGTTGCGCCTACATCGATTACTAAATCATCAAAATCTACTTTTCCATTACGCTTTTCTTCAGATAAGAAATGAACCGGTTGACTTGCGACAATACCCGAAATCTTTTCACCTTTATCATTAAGAATCCAGACTTCGCCAGATACAATGTTTTTTGGATCCCATCCACCTAATGGTAAAAAGCGAATTGTACCATTTGGCTTGATGGCTTGCACAATAAAACCAACTTCATCGGCATGTGCATCTAAAAGAATCGTTGTTTCATGTTCTTTGTCTTGTTTAAAGCGCATATACGTATTACGCATTGTATCATCATGAACTTCA
>OIYV01001658.1_pt1 | contig 10410 bp, 10 predicted proteins | sample 1588251 | NCBI WGS metagenome assembly OIYV01 (sample SAMN03283282) | human gut metagenome | biome: human-associated habitat; material: feces | host: Homo sapiens | place: Peru | collected 2012
ACATACTGGATTAATTTTTTTAGATTTTTGGTCTCACATCATTTACAACTATACATTTTTTTATTTAATTACAATTTATATTATTTACTTTATATTCAAATCCTTTAACTTTGCAATTATAAGTTACTGATACTTTGTTTTCTTTATTGTCTAAAACAATTTTTTCTTTATTTATTGGATTAACTAATTCACCACCTAAATAACCAGCATCCACTAATGTCTTTAATGTTATTTCTTTAGGAGTACCACTGCAATCAAAGCCTAACTCATACTTATTTTGATTAACATACATTTTAGCAGCACTTTCTATATTATCAATCATTTTTTCACATGATCTTTTTTTATTTTTATCTATTAATACCATTACATTTGGTATTAGTATTAATGATAATATTGCTATTATAGCTATTACCATTATAACTTCAATTAAAGTAAATCCTTTTTTATTCATCGCTATCACCATGATATAATATTCTTTCTAACTTACCAGGACAATTCATTTCGTCTTCCTCATAACTTTCACCTTTATATAAATACCTAATACAGTTATTTTCAAATATGTATTTACCTGTATATTTAGCTTTATATGGGTATGTTGGTTGAGCAGGATTAGTTATTTCTTTATTAAATTCATAATCTTTTTCTATATCACTAGTTATTATATCTAATCTACTCTTTTTAGTACCAAGTAGTGTTAAATAAGATCCTATTAAAACAACAAATAGAATAAGTAATCCATATAGAACTGCAGTTATTGCAAAACCTTTATTATTTAACTTCATAATTCCTCCTAATAAGTAATTATTTTCTTATCTGTAGTACCTAACTTATTTTTATTTTCTTCTTTAATAACAATAGAATCAGGATTGCCATCAGATATATATTTACTTTTCTTTAACATGTTAAATACCATATCGATATCAAATTCTTTACCATTATTATCATAAGCTCGACATCTCTTTAAGAAAGTCTTATCAAAATCTTTATCAAAGCATGATACTTCAGGTTCCCAACCTACTCTTAAGGCTGCTTCTGTTTCATATGTTTTTCCATTATAACTAGTTGATAAAACATATTTAAAATTATCATGTGTTTTTACATAAGGACTACCAAATGGTAAGGCTATTATTTTTACATATTTACCTGGTATTACTTTTTCTAACTCATCATATACATAGGCTATTTCTTTTTGTACTCTATCACTACTAGATTTTTTAATATCTAGATGCGTTTGGGTATGATTACCTATATCATAACCATTTTCTACCATCCATTTTAAGATTTTATCATTATATTCACTTTGATTAAATATACCACCATTTACAAAGAATGTTGCAGTAACATTAGTGTCAGGATGTTTCTTTTTAAATTCTTCTAATATACCAACTGCACTATTCTTATCAATAATAATATTACCTTTATCATCTAGTCCAGTAACTTTAATATTATCTTCATTACCATCATCAAAAGTAAGTATAATAGGACTCTTACCATAACTAGCTTTTACTATACCATTAATATAATCATCTAGTCTAATCATTTCATAACCATTTTCATAATAAAATTCTAAATCTTCTCTAAAAGCTTCTGGTGTTCTATTATAACCATCTTTATCGACATTGCCTCCAACTGTACCAGTACTATTACTAGTCTTTTCTCTAATACCATGATACATCATAATAGGTACTTTGCCTAATTCATTAATACCATCACTAGCTAGTTTATCTTTATCTAATTTACCAAGTGATACTACCACATCAATTGAAGTAACATCTTTAATACTATCTCCCTCTTTAATGCTTTGACTAATTACTTTGTCTTTCTCAATATTATCATTATATTCATAACTAATATTAACTTTAATATTCTTATCTTTACTAAAACTATTTACTTCTTCTAAAGTATTTAACTTTATCATTATATTTTTATCTTTTCTAGGTTCTATCTTATTATTCTTACTTAATATAAGTAAGACTCCTCCTACTAATAATATTAATGCTATTATAATTATTACTACTACTAAACTTCTTTTTACTCTAGTTTTTTTTCTCATAATTTATTTCTCCTCTATTTATTTAATTATAATACATTTTTATATTTTTGAAAAGATATATTTTGTAAAGTATTGCTATTCTTATATAAATTTGATATAATGTATATGGAAAGAGAAATTTATCCATAATAAAAATGGGTAACACCTAGCTATGAAAGGTGTTCTCTCCATAAAGTATTATAGAGGCACCCCCCTGGGTGCCATCTTTTTATTTTCTGTGTATCATATTATCTATATAGACAATAGTGATAAGAGTAATCCAAGCAAATGCAAGGACTAATTCCATTACTCAAACCTCCAAAACCCCCAAGGGTATTAATAAAGGCCTTTTCATCATAGAATCACTCCTCTCCCTTGAGATAATCAAGAAATTAGAGAGACGCACCTTATTGGTGTTACCTAAATAATTGTACTATATTTATATTTAATAGTCAATATATAATTGACTGTTATTTTAATTTATATACACATACAATTGTTTATTTAAAGATTATGAATATAGGCTTTAAAATACCCTCTAAAACCTTAGGTTTAGAGGGATATTATTATATTAATTATTTCTTTAAATATTCAATTGCTTCTTTAAAGTTATCTACTCTTACTATTTCTAAATCATATTTATATTTATTCTTAGTCATAATAGCTTCTTCATAGTTAGCAGTAGGTACAAAAACAATTTTAACATTATCTTTAGCGGCTCCCATTATTTTATATTTTATGCCATCTATTTCTCCTACTGTACCATCATATGATATAGTTCCAGTACCTGCGATTTTACGATCTTTAATGATATCTTCATCTGTTATAGCATTATAGATAGTAAGTGTTAACATTAATCCACCAGAAGCACCTGATTCACTATTTTTAAATTTAATATCTATCTTCGGATCGATATCATAATCATACTCTGTTACTATTACTACTCCTACTACTTTAGAATTACTTTCAAGATATATTTTACTATTTACTTCTTTTTCTTTATTATTTCTTAATACCTTAAAAGTTACAGTATCATTTTCTTCTTTATTATTTATAATTTTCTTAATATCATTTACATCTTCACAAGTAGTATTATCAGCACTTAATATTATATCTCCTACTTCTAGGCCATTATCTTTAGTTCTAGCAATAACAACATTTTTCTTTTCTTTGATAGTTATACTTTTACCAGCTTCAGTATATGCTACCATCGTAGCTATATCTAAGGAATTATCACGCATAATAGTATTTCTTCTATTTATTTCTTTTACTGATTCATTAGATATTTGTCTTTCTTTGTTACTCTCAATATCATAACTTTTTAATTTGGCTAGTAAAAGAGAGGCTGGTGTTCCTTCGTACTCACTTACATATAGCATATTTAAACTACCTTTACTTTTTTTATTATAATTATCCATTACTACTCTATCAGTTATATTTATAGTACCTCCTGGTGCCATAATATAATATGGTAATTTTACATTAAAAAATAATACTATTAATATCATTAATATTATAAATTTATAATTCTCTTTAATAAATTCTTTAAATTTCATTATATCCTCCTTCTTTTTTCTTATGTTATATCATATATTAAATTATGAAAAAATATTCTAACTTAATAATTATTATTATAACTTTTATATTCTTAATTTTAATACTATTAAATAGAGAAATAGTATCTTATACTATTATAAACTCTTTTAATATTTGGTTTAATACCTTAGTACCATCTATGTTTCCTATGTTTATATTATCTGATATATTAATAAACTATAATTTTATAGAATATATACCAAATAAAATTTCTAATATCATAAGTAAAATATTTAATATAAATAAAACCTCGGTATTAATATTATTTATATCTATATTATCAGGTTTCCCGGGTAATGCTAATGCCTTATTAGAAGCTTATAATCTAAAACTAATATCTAAAGAAGAAGTAGAACATCTTCTTTTATTTAATCATTTTCCCAATCCTCTATTTATAATATACACAGTAGGAGCCCTTTATTTTAATAATTCTAAATTAGGAATTATTATCTTAATAAATATTTATTTATCTAATTTAATTATAGGAATAATATATAGGAAAAATAACCATCCTACCTCTATTAATTATATATCTAATATTAGTAAAAGTCAAAGTTTTATAACCATATTTGCAACTAGTATAAAAAAAAGTATCAATACACTTCTAATGATATCTGGTACTGTTACTTCTTTTCTAATAATTAGTACTCTTCTTTGTCATATATTAAATATTAATAGCTTAACATCTGCCATTATAAAGGGAATACTAGAAATGACTATGGGGTTAAATTCTTTATCTAATATAAATATTAATATAAATATTAAATTAATATTATCTTCTATCTTTATTACTTTTGGTAGTATATCTATTCATATGCAAATAATATCTATATTAAAAGATATATCTTACTTAAAATATTTAAAAGGAAGACTACTAAGTACTTTAGTCGTAGTCCTCCTATCAATATTAACAACTATATTCTTTTTTTAATTTTATCTAAATATAAAACTTTATTATCCATAATATTACGATGTAAAAGATCTTTATTAATAGGTAAATCAATATCTAATATATTTTTAAGTTCATTAATAAAATAAGAATACATTAAATCAAGCTCACAAGCATCAATATAATTATTATTATATAAATATAATAAATAATTAGTATATATTTCTAGTATAAAAGCATTCATTTCTAATAAATATTCTTTTACTTTATGATTTTTAAAGTAACAACGACGATACCGTAAAATATAATCACTTTTATATATCATCTTTTTAATATTACTAATATTAGTATATTTAGCAAGTTCATTAATAAAATTATATAAATCTCCATGAAAATATAAATCTTTCATTCTACTTTTACCAATTACTTGTTCTAATAACTTAATTATAATTATTTCATATACATAAATAGTATCATTAACATTAACATGAAATATTTCTCCATTTTGGTATTCAGTATACCCCTCATTAAAGGCTTCCCCCATATTACCGCTTTTACTAGTTTGTTCAAATCCGCTATAAAGTATATCTTTTTCTTTATCATAATAAGAACTTAATAAATGTAACAATTCATGATTAAGTGAACTACCAGATAATCTACCAGAATATAAATATATTTTTTTATTAATAGCATCAAATTCTGCTAAAGTATTAATAAACAAATTATTAAAAATTATTCCTTTTGTATATTGCTTTTTTATTTCTACAAAAGGCATTCCATTATATAAAAGTTTAACATTATCTTTATTAACACTATTAATAACTATTTCATATATATTTTTTAATCTTTTATGATATATATTAAACATTTCATTATTACCAGTAAAAAAAAGACTATCTTGTATTTCTCTAGGAAATTCCCATACAATACTATTTTTATCAAAATAAATACATTCCATTTAATATTTGTCGTCCTTTCTTCGAATATTATATATTAGTTATTAAAAAAAAGCAAGAAAAAAAGACTTATTAAGTCCTTAGTAAACAATTGGTGACCTGTATGGAATTCGAATCCATGAATGTTGCCTTGAGAGGGCAATGTGTTAAGCCACTTCACCAACAGGCCATAGTTATAATGTCTTTTTTTAAGACATTATTATTTTATCATATTTATTTTGTTTTATCAATAGTTTATTTATCGATATTTATTAATTCATAATTAGTAGTTCCAAAATTTAATTTATTTGCGACTTCTAGGATATGTGTTCCATGTCTTGAATCTATTCTTTCTACTAAATGATCACGACCTGGATCTGTACTATTATATACTAAATCTATGCATGCTTTATCTATGGCTACTGGATCTAAACTTGCAAGTACGCCGATATCTTTCATACAAGGATCTTCAGCCTTAGCACAGCAGTCACAATCAACGCTCATATTTTTCATAACATTTATATAGGCAATATTACCTTTAAATTTATTATGTACTACTGATGCCGCATCAGCCATTGCTTCAATAAATTTATCTTGCTCTGGTAAATTATCCCATAATTTATTTGTATCTGTTGTTTTACCAGCAGTATGGATGTATACTTTACCACTACTTGATGCTACTCCTATTGATAGTTGTTTTAAAGCACCACCGTATCCTCCCATAGGATGGCCTTTAAAGTGTGATAATACTAACATACTATCATAATTATCTAAATGACTTCCAACAAAATCTTTTTTTATAACAAGACCATTTGGTATATCTAAAGTTATATCTTTTTCACTATCCATAATATCTACTTTATAATATTTATCCCAACCATGACTAGTTATTAACTTTTTATGTTTTTCAGTAGTATTTCTTGCTCCATCATAGGCAGTATTACATTCTACTACGGTACCTCCTACTCTATCAATAATATTTTTTACAAATTCTGGTCTTAAGTAATTTTGATTACCTTCTTCACCAGAATGTAATTTTACTGCTACTCTTCCTTTTAATTCTATTCCTAATTTTTCATATATTTTTACTAAAGATTCTTCAGTTATTTCTTTAGTAAAATATACTTTGGCTTTTTCCATATTATCTAAATCCTTTCTATCTATATATAATTATAACATAGATATAGAAAAATATTAATTTTTTTGTAAGAAAGACCTTAGGCTTTCTTACACTTTGAGAGACTACAGGCTCGAAAAGATAAAAGAAAAAGAACATTAAAGTTCTTCTTCAAGACTATTAATTCTATTTATTATTCTATCTTTACCTAGTAATCTCATAATTTCATATAAGTCAGGAGTCATACTCTTACTAGTTAAAGCAACTCTAAGGACAGTAGAAATATCGGCAACTGATCCTTTATAATTATCTGGATTCTCTCGGTATTCTTTCATATTACTACAGTATCCTAAACTATCAGTTAATTCTTTTACTTTATTAAACCATACTTCTTTATCAGATACATCAAAATAGTTATCAATATAAGTATTTAGTATTTTAATTATTTCTTCTTTATCAGTAATATTACCCCATTCATAAGAAGTAGGATTATATAATTCATCATACATATAGAATATTTGACTCTTTATCTCACTAAAACTAGCATAATCTTTTCTTGGTTTCTTTTGTTCTCTCTCTATATTTAATATATTTTTTGTATACTCTTCATACTTAGTTATTAATTCATAAAAATCTTGATCATACTCTTTAGACCATTTAGATAAATAATTATATACTTCATCTTTAGTCATTCTACTGATATAATTTTTAGATATGTTATTTAATTTTTCTAAGTCATATAGAGCTCCTGATGGAGACATCTTTTTAGGTGAGAAAGTAAAATCTAAGAAAGTCTTATCTGGATTAGCATTATGCCACTCTTCATAATTAGAATTAATAATTGTCATTAATGATTCTATTACTGCTACTGTAGGATATCCTTTTTCTTTATAGAAACTCATACTTGCTTCTGGATCTTTTCTCTTACTTATCTTTCTCTTGATATCACCATCTTGTTTCATAATAAGTGGTGTATGAATATATTTAGGAGGTTTTAATCCTAATGCTCTAAACATCTCAATATGTTTAGTAACGCTAGGTAACCACTCTTCTCCTCTTACGACATGAGTAGTATGCATTAAATGGTCATCTACTACATGAGCAAAATGATAAGTAGGAAGCATACTATCACTTTTCATTATTACATCATCAGTATCATTTTCACTCAAACTAAGTTTACCTTTAGTTAAATCTTCAAAAATAATCTTATTATTAAAATCTCCTTCAGATTTAAATCTTATAACATAAGGTTCACCATTCTTAATTCTTTTAATAGCGGTATCTACACTAATATTTCTACATCTAGCATATCTTCCATAATATCCAGTTCGCATTTTCTTTTCTTCTTGATTTTTTCTTAATTCATCTAGTTCTTCTCTAGTACAAAAACATGGATATGCTCTTCCTATTTCAATTAATTTCTTAATATAAGCATGATATATATCTTTTCTTTCACTTTGAATATAAGGACCATAATTACCTACTATTTCACCTTTATATTCATATTCATCAGGTACTATTCCATATTCTCTTAAAGTAGACATTATTAATTCTACTGCTGAATCTACCTCTCTTAATTTGTCGGTATCTTCATTTCTAAGATAGAATATTCCGCCAGAGTTTTTAGCAAGTACATAATCAGTAAGTGCTTGATAAAATCCTCCAATATGCATATACCCTGTTGGACTAGGAGCAAATCTTGTTACTTTTTCTCCTTCTTTTAATTCTCTTTCTGGATATAAACTCTCATAATAATCTACATCGTGCTCTAAATTAGGAAATATTAAATCTGCTAAATCTTTATTTGTCATGTTTTTCACCTCTACTTTTTATTTATTTAGGTATCCATTATATTCATTTATCACTTAGTTTAGTATAATATATTGAAAGGACTGGTGACTACTATGTATGGTTATGGATATCCAAGTTATGGATATGGCTATTCCGCAGGAGCTTACTGGATAATTATAGTAATATTACTTATCTTCTTTGTTCTATTTTGGGGTAATGGTTGTTCACAAAATAGATGCAATTCCTGCAATCACTAATCATATCTAAAATAAAGCCCTTAATAGGGCTATTTTTTTTATTTGGTTGCCCTGGTTAGATTCGAACTAACGCATGTCAGAGTCAGAGTCTGATGCCTTACCGCTTGGCTACAGGGCAGTAATAACAATATAATTATAGCATTAACTATATTGTTATGCAAGGTATTTATTTATTTTTAATCAAATAAACCTTTGATATTTTTAATATATATTCTTTTATTATTAATATCTATTTTATCTATTATATTATCATTATATGGTATTAAATATTCTTTATCATTATTCTTGATATTAAATAATACTGTCTTATCATATCTTTCTATGTCTATAATAGTACCTTTATTATTATCTTCATAGATAACATTTAGTCCTATTAATTCTTCATCTAGATATTTATTATTATCTAATTTTATATCACTATCATTTACATAAGCATTCTTTCCTTTATATTTTAATACTTCATTAATGTTATTATAGCCTTTTAATGTTATCATATCAAAGTTTTTATGCTTACGATAAGTATTTATTATTTCTTTATCTTTCTTATCGATATATATTGTCATATTATTTATAAACACTTTATCTTTATAAGGAAATTTAGATAATAATCTAAGTTCTCCTTTTATTCCATGAGTATTTACTATTTTTCCTATTATTACATATTTCATTTGTTAGACACCTCGTACATTATTATACTAGCGGCAACGGATGCGTTTAGGCTTTCACAATCTTTATTCATATTTATATAGATGTTTTTATCACATAGTTGTTCGAGGTTTGGACTCATTCCTTGGCCTTCGTTACCGATAATGATAGCATACTCTTTATTGGTATTTATATTTTTGATATTTTCACCGTTTCTGACACTGGTTCCGAGTACTTCATAGCCAATATTTTTTAGGTCTTTTATAGTTTGTTCTAAGTCTTCTTTAATGATAATATTGGTATGGAATATCATTCCTTGGGTTGCTCTTAGGACTTTATCGTTATAGACATCAACACAGCCTTTATTTATTATTATGGTTTCGAAGTTAAAGGCTTTGGCACTTCTTATTATGGTACCGAGGTTACCGGGGTCTTGGAGGTTTTCAAGGATTATGGTGCTACCGGTTATGGGTTCGGTGGTTCTTTTTTTTACTACCGCTATTATTGGGGGGATGCTATCTAATTGGGATAGTTTTTTCATTACGGGGGGCGTTACTGATATGGTTTTTTTAGTGGTTTCGTAAGTTTCTCCTTCTAAGAGAATTATTTCTTCGATGAGGTCTTGTTTTTGGGCTTCTTCGATGAGGTGATATCCGCATACTAGGTAGGTGCTGGTTTCATCTCGGTATTTTTTGTGATGGAGACGGCAGATTTTTTTGACATAATTGTTATTGGTTGAACTTATTAGCATAATACTTCTCTCTCTTTCTTATTCATAATTATAACAAAATTATGGTTATTAGTAAAGGTTTTTCAGGAGGGTTTTTTGTTTTTTTAGGGGCCCTACAGGAGCAGGGATATATAAAAACTAATATATTTCTATACTAGTTTACTATAAGGTCTTCACCTGTCATTTCTTTGGGGATTTCGAGATTTAATAGTTTTAACATAGTTGGGGCGACATCGGCAAGTTTTCCTTCTTTTAGGGTTAAGCCTTGTTTAGTTATGATGCAGGGAACGGGATTGGTGGTATGAGTGGTTACGGGGTTATGGTTTTTATCCCACATTACATCGCAGTTACCGTGGTCAGCTATTATAATAAGGATGCCTCCTAACTCTTTGACTACTTTTTTATATATTAAGAAATT
>OIYV01001660.1_pt1 | contig 10402 bp, 13 predicted proteins | sample 1588251 | NCBI WGS metagenome assembly OIYV01 (sample SAMN03283282) | human gut metagenome | biome: human-associated habitat; material: feces | host: Homo sapiens | place: Peru | collected 2012
CTCTAACAACATGAGTAATGTCCATCAAATGGTCATCAACTACGTTGGCAAAGTTGTAAGTAGGGTAGCCATCAGACTTTAATAGAATCATTTCGTCTAAGTCAGCATTGTTTACAGTAATTGAACCATATACTTCATCATCAAATGTTGTAGTACCTTCTGGCTTAATAGTTTGTCTAATAACATATTCTTCTCCAGCTTCAATTCTTCTTTCAACTTCTTCTTTGCTTAAATTCTTACAAGGATCACGATATAAGAATGATTCACCCTTAGCATTAGCGATTTGTTTTTGAATCTCAATATCTTCTTCCTTACAGAAACATACATGAGCATGACCACTTTCTACAAGCTTCATAGCATATTCTTTATATAAACCTTGTTTCATTCTATCTGATTGAACATAAGGTCCATAGTTACCACCAACATCTGGTCCTTCATCGTGCATAAGACCACAAGTCTTTAGGGTATCATAGATAATATCTGTAGCACCTTCAACTTGTCTATTTTGGTCGGTGTCTTCAATTCTTAAGATAAAATCACCATTATCTTTTTTCGCAACTAAATAAGCATATAAAGCAGTTCTTAAATTACCAATATGCATATAACCAGTTGGAGATGGAGCAAATCTTGTTCTAACTTTCATTTTTTAACCCTCCTAATTTCTAATTTTTTCAATATCTGAAACAGCTATACAACCATCACTTGCGGCTGTAACTAATTGATATACACCTTTTTTAGCACAATCACCAATTGCATAAAGGCCATCAATTTCAGTTTCAAAATTTTCACCTACTATAATATCATCATTTATATTAGTTATGTCAAGTTTTTTAAACATATCTGTATCAGGTTTATAACCAATATAGATAAATACCCCTTTTACATTTATAGTTTTTTCATTATCAAGTGTAACACTTTCTATTTTTCCATCAACTTCATTTATCTTCTTAATGTTTACACCATCAACTATTTCAATATTTTGCGTATTTCTTACTCTTTCTACTAAAGCATCATCACCTTTAAAGTTTACTCCCCTATGAAGAAGATAAACTTTATTAACAATATTTGCTAAATATAAACTCTCTTGAAGTGCTGAATTACCTGAACCTACTACTGCAATATCCTCACCTTTATAAAGGTTACCATCACAGCTTGCACAAGTACTTAATCCTCTTCCTAAATAATCTTTTTCATTATCTAATCCTAAATATTTAGGGGTTCTTCCTGTAGCGACAATAACATTTTTAGCTTCATAAGTACCATTTTTAGTAATAACTTTTTTATATTCTTCAGTAATCTCTACATCAAGTACCTCTTCGAATTTAAATGGTACACCAATTTCTTTAACTTGATTAAATAGATTAAATGCAAGATCTGGTCCACTTATTTCTGAAAATCCTGGATAATTTTGAATTTTATCAATTTTCTGAAGCATTCCTCCAGGGGCACTTTTTTCAAACATTAATACATTTAATCCCGCTCTTTTTGCATAGATTCCTGCAGTTATTCCACCAATACCCATTCCTATAATTATAACATCATACATAGACAATCCTCCTTTTTAAAATTTCATTTCATTTTTATATACATTATTATATAAATCTTCAAACTTACTTTTTCTGGATATAAGCATTATATTACCAAGTCCTATTAAAAATAATATTATTGATACAATTTGAGCAACTTTAAATCCTCCAAGCATAAGTGAATCTGTTCTCATACTTTCAATGAAAAATCTTACTACTGAATAATACATTAAATAAAATGAAGTAACTGTTCCAACTTTAGTATATTTACCTCTTCGAATAAATAAAACAATTACAAAACCAATTAAACAAAGAATTGATTCATATAAAAATGTTGGTTCATAATATATTCCGTTAATATTCATTCCATTTATAATAAACTGTGGTAAATGAATGGCTTTTAAATGTTCTAAACTAGTTGCTGCACCGTGTGCTTCCTGATTAAAGAAATTTCCCCATCTACCTACAGCCTGTGCAAATAAAAGTGATGGTACACATATATCAGTTATTCTAATAAAACGAATTTTATATTTTTTAGTGTATAAGGCAATTACAATTAACCCGGCAATTATACCTCCGTGAATAGCAAGGCCACCTTCCCATATCTTAAATATTGAAAGTAAATCATTTTGATAAAGATTAAAATTAAATATTACATAATATAATCTTGCACCAATTATACCTATTATAATAGCCCAAAAAGCCATATTAAATAAAAAATCTTTACTTATATTAAATTTTTTACCCTCTTTTTCAATCAAAAGAATACCCACGATTACACCAATAAGTATAAGTAGTGAATACCATCTAACACCAAAATTTCCAATTTTAAAAACATATGCATTCATACATTTAATTATAGCAAAGATTATGAAAAATATAAATATTTTTAAGCGAATTTAAAAAAACAAATGTAAGTTTAATTACTTCCATCTGTTTTCACATAATTACTTACAATGTTATAATAGTTTGTGTCCATAAAGTAACCGCTTAAATTAATTTTATTATTTACTATTTGCATTTGTTTATTGACATAGTCATCACTTACATCACCTTTTTTAATAAATTCTCCCGTTGCGGTAAAGTATGTTCCTTTATCAGTAACCCAAGAACGATTATCAAACATTGCAAGTCCATCACTTGTACTTAATAAATCTGTACCAATAATAAATCTTGAATCGTATTTCAAATTAAATAAATTATATATTGTTGGAAGTACATCAATTGAACTACCTACTTTTGATATATTAACATTTTTCATAGCACTATTATATAAAATAAAATTACTCCTGTTAATTTCAATTTTAGCGTCCTTTTTATAACTAGAAATTTCGTTTATTTCATCAACTGATAGTTCATATGGGTAGTGATCTCCGACTAAAGCAATTACTGTATCATCAAGTTTACCTGTTTCTTTTAATTTATTTATTAAACTTTCTAAAGCATCATCAAGTTCCATATTCGCAGCTAAATAAGAAAGCGGTCCTTCACTATAACCCAAATTTAATTTTTCAATTTCCTCTTTATGTTTTCTTGCCATTGCATTTTCAGAAAAACTATAACCAGCATGACCTGAAACTGTCGCATAAAATACCATAAATGGTTTATCGCTATTAATGTAATCATCCATCGTTGAATTAATCATTTCCACATCACTTTGAGGCCAAGTACGACAATTAATTCTTTTTTCAAGTCCATTATAACATGCTAAAAAATTATCAAAACCTAAAGTTTTTAAATAAACGTTTCTATCTTGAAAAGCATAAGAATTATTATGATATGCATACACATTATAACCTTCATTTTTAAATAAATTACCTATTCCATATGGAAAAGAATTTGTTCCATTTCTAAATGTTTTTAATGAAGAAAAATTTGCATAAAGTCCAGTTAATTCTTGAAATTCTCCACCTATAGTCGAATATATTGTTGGTGTATAATAATTAGAAAATACAAATCCATTATTTGCTAATTTATATAAAGTTGGAGTAATATCCTTTCTTACAGCTATTTCATTAAAACTTTCTCCCATGAATAAAATTAAATTTTTACCTTTAAATTTTCCAGTATACTCATTTTGATAAGTATATTTTTCTTTAATATAATTTGTTAAAGTTGTAACTTTACTATTACCAGCATAATCATTAAGCAAAGCATCAAAATCAATGTCTAATGTGTTAGGTTCATAACTTGTTTCTACATTATTTGTGACGCCATTACTTTCATATATTTTTTCTTCGAAACCAAATATAAAACGATAACTATCTATAAAAAATGTATTAATAATGCCCTCTTTTTCGATATTAAGCGCAGGATTATTTATATGATAAAATAGTTCATAAGGACTAAATGATTTTTCTTTACCAATATTAAGTGAATAAACATATCCAATGCCAGAAAATAATAACATTATTAAAGCCATGCCAATTTTATAACCATTAGTTCTTTTAAAATAAATTTTTCTTTTAAAAATAATTACTAAAATTAAAGGTATGCATAAAAGAATTATCCCAGGAAGTCTTTTTACAGTTTCAATAACTGCTTTGCCTAAAAATGAAGTAACTTGATCAGCAATTTGAAGTACTGAAAAAGAAATATAAAAGTCAAAAAATCCCTTTACAACATATTGGGCAGAAAACCATAAAGACCAGAACACAAATGTAAAATAAAATATAAATTTATTAAGTTTTTCACTAAAAATTCTTGTTAAAACATACATTAAAATACTATATCCTAGTATAAAAATAATCATATTAATATTAGATAACACAAAAACTTTTTTGTATAATAAAAATCTATAGACAAATTCCATATACAAAAATGATAAAAAATAAATTATAAATACGCTTCTTCTCTTATATTCTTTCATACTATTATTATACAAAAAAAATAATAAAAAAAATAGTGTTTTTATGCACTATTTAATTTTTTCTAAAGATACAAATGTATAATTTCCATTATCTATTTTAAAAGTATATTTATAAGTATCAAACTTATCTAAATTATCATCTACTATAAAGTTATTTTCTATGGTGGCTTCATAAATTACATCTTTTCCAGCATAATCTTTGTATATAAAACCAGGTTTTGAAAAATAAACTTTTGTATAAACAATTAAGTTGTTATTATCTTTAGAAGTATTGATAATTCTATTATCAGAGAAAATTCCACCTAAAGCATCACAAGGTCCAGATATATCAAGTCCATTATTTTTAAATTCAATATTGTAATAATTATCCAAAGTATAAACCTTGCTATTTGCATATTGTTTAGTTAATCCTTTAATTTTATCTTCATTGTATTTTTCATTAGACTCTATATTTAATACTTTTGAATTAAAATTATTTAAGTATTCATTTAGTTTATCATAAGTTATTATATCTCTATCATTTTCACAAGAACTTTTAATTAAACCATCATTTTCCATAAGTTTAATTACTGATTTTAATTTATCTTCATCAGAAATATTTTTTATATTATAGTTACCATTATATAAATTTTTATAAGATATTTTAAATTCATTTTCAAAAGAATTTAATACTTTTTCAGCATCTTTATATTCATTAGAATTTTTATCAATAATATTTTGAGTGTTATTAACTACATTATTATTTGTTTTATTACTTTCATTTTTACCAAGTAATGTCCTTCCTAAAATTATACCAATCGGTATACATAATGCTATACATACTAGTGCTGTTATAAATATTATTTTACTTTTATTTGTTCCCTCTTTCATATCACAAACCTCTTTCCTATTTTAATTTTATCAAATATTAAAAAAATGTAAATATATTTTTCTATATTCACATTTTGTTTACATTAATAATTTAACTTGCGAAATTCTTTTACACCTACAGTTGATAATAATAACCATAATATTATATTAGTAATAATTAAAATAATAATTTGAATTAACATAACTATATTTATATTATTTATAAATTTTATAGTTATAAATAAACTTATAAAGAAAAGTCCCATTCCAGTAAATGTACAAATCATAGTACTTGTACTTTGTTTAACAACTTCAGTTTCATTATTCCATTTAAGTTTAGGATACTTTAAATTAATAAATAGACCTAATAGTGCAGAAAAAAGTGGTGTTAAAAAAGAAAATAGTAATATATAAATTATATAGATTGATTTAACTTTATAGTTTATTAAAAAGATTAAACTACATAAAAGAATAATTGGAATAGTTAAAAATAAACTAAATAAAACTTTTGATATAAAAATCTTTTTTTCATTTAATGGAAAACTTTTTAAAATATTAAATGTTTTACCCTCAAGGGAAATTGATGAACAAGTAATTTGTGTCATAAAACCCGTAAATAAAATCATTTCCATAAAAAATATTGGTGCATATTTATTAATAAGATTTGGTGTTATAACCATATCTGAACTAGATTGTAAAAGTGAAATAAATTTATCTACATTTGTACAAAGTAATATAGTTAATATAATCATTAATACCATTCCAAATAATGTATTTACTATGTAAACTGGAATACCAAAATAAGTTTTCATTTCTTTTTTCGTAAGTGACAATATTACATTTTTTCTTTTGAAAGTTAATGCCCTATTACTTTTTTTTATATCACTTTTCTTAGATTTAAAGATAATTTTAAAGTAGTATATTGAACCTAAATAAATAAAAATAATAAAAGGAACAATGTTAATTAGAATTAATTTTAAAAGTTTTAAAATATCAAATTTATTAATTAATGACAAATATAAATTTATTGGATAATATATCTTAGTAATTACATCATTAATCATATCTGCTTTATTAACTATATTATTTACTAAACTTTCCATATTAAATGAAAAATAAAATACACTTATAAGAAGTAACATTGAAATTATTGTTTGAACATTTTTAGATTTTTTAAAATTTACAGAAATAAGTTTTATTATATAGCCTATAAAAGATGCGACTATTAAGGGAAGAATAGGAAGTAAAATAAGCATTACTAAAGACATTAAATAAAAGTTTATTCCTGGGCTTTCAAAATAAGCATAAATTATAAATGCTGGTAAAATAAATAAACTATCATACATAAGTTGAAATAAATAAAATTTAAACATTCTTACAAAGAAAATTGTTTTTTTATTTAATGGCATTGAAAGTAACATATCATTGTCTTTACAATCAAAAAGCATACCTTGTGCTTTATAAAAACCTTCGATTATTGTATAAAGTGAAACAAACATAATCATCATTGAAAGCATTATATGAGTAAGTCCTATTTTAGAAAGAGGTTTAGCAATTAAATAAGCGTATGTTCCTATACCATACATAACAATTAAAAATAGAAAAACTGGAAATAATTTTTTCCTTATATTACTTTGTTTATCATTTTGTTTTAATTTAAATAAACTCATTCCTTCGCTTAATGATGCCTTTATTAAAGAATATAATTTTTTCATCATTCACCTAGTTCTAAGAATACTTCTTCGAGTGATTCATCGCCCTTAATTTCTTTCATAGTTCCACATTTTATAAGTTTACCTTTTTTAATAATTGCAACTTCATCACAAAGTTTTTCCGCTACATCAAGAATATGTGTTGAATAAAAAACTATCTTTCCCTCATTTACCATATCTTTCATTATCTTTTTCATATCAAAAACAGCTTTTGGATCAAGACCAACAAAAGGTTCATCCATTACTAAAATTTTAGGTTCGTGACAAAGTGCTGATATCAAAGCAATTTTTTGTTTCATTCCATGAGAAAACGAAGATATTTCATCATTTAGATTTTTATCCATTTCTAAAAGGCGAAAATATTTCAATATATTTTTTTCTCTAATTTCACTACTTACATCATACATATCACATACAAAGTTTATATAATCTATAGCTTTCATATTTTCATAAAGATCTGGATTATCTGGTAAATATGCCATCACCTTTTTACATTCAATAGGACTATCTTTTATACTTTTACCCTCAACTAAAATTTCTCCCTCATCAAAGTCTAAAATACCCATTATCATTTTAATAAGTGTTGTTTTACCTGCACCATTGTGACCTATAAAAGCAAATATTTTTCCATTAGGTACTTTAAATGAAACATTATCTAGTGCTTTTGTTTTTCCATTATATGATTTACTTACATTTTTAATTTCTATCATAGTTCCTCCATAGTAATTATATTGTATCACTTGATATTTTATTTGTAAATAAAAAGGATAAATTAACCTAATAATTTATCCTTAACAATTTTACTAACAAGTGACATATCAGCATTTGTTATCTTCGAAGAAATAACTTTCATAAGGTTGCCCATATCTTTCATTGAACTTGGTTTAAGTTCTTCGAAAACTTCATTAACAATCTTTATTATTTCTTCCTCACTCATTTCCTGTGGTAAGTATTTATTTAATATATCTACCTCTTTGGCAAGTTCATTTGCAGTATCAAGTTTGCCATATTTTTTATATTCCTCGATTGAATCTTTTCTAGTTTTTACACCTTTTTTGATTACTTTAAGGACTTCATCATCAGTAAGAGTATGAAGTGAACCTTTACGGCTTTCATTTATAATCTCACTTTTTAACATTCTTAATACTGATAAAGTAAATTTGTCACCACTTTTTAAAGCTAATTTTAAATCGTTATCAATTTGATTTTCCATAAATAGCCTCCTTAGTTATGGTTTCTACGGCGTGAATTTTTAATGTTTTCTTTCTTTTCATTTCTTCTTTTAACGCCTGGTTTTTCATAGCATTTTCTCTTCTTAAGTTCTGAAGGGACGCCACTACGAGCAAATTTTGCTTTAAACTTTTTTAAAGCAAGATCAACATTACCATTTTGAACTACTACCTTTGTCATCATATCCCTCCCTTCAATAGCTACACATATTATAACACCTACCACATTCTTTGACAAGAATTTTAACAACTTGTATGGCTAAAATATCTTCTTAGGGTTGAGCCAAAGTTTTGACCCCAACCATAAATTGCTATTGCAAATCTTCCAATGGCAGATATTAATGCTGCAGAAATACCTGCACCACCAACATATAAAATGCTTTCATTCTTATTTAACACCATTTTATCTTTTATTGCAAGCCTTTGGATTAAAATATCCATCAATTACGCCAAAAATAAATGATGTAATGAATGCTATAGCACTAACAAGACCAATTGTAAGTTTTGCTCCACCAACATATTTAATTGATTCATTTGCGTTTAAATTTTGCATTGCTTTCTCCTTTCTAAAGAATTAATTTAAGAATTTTCTTAATCATTCTTTCTTTTTTATAATAAAATGTTATTTTCTTTACTTCATTATTTTTAAACTTTGCGGGTATAGTTATTTCATAATTTTGATAATTTATATAGTTTTCATTAAAAATCTCCGAGATATTTAAAATACTAAAATTATAAGTTTTATCATCAATTTTCAAAATATCTGCATCACTAATTATATCAGAGTTTTCAAGTTTTATTGGTACGATGAAACTTATTCCATTAAAACTTGCATAAGTTACAAAACTATCATAGCATTTTAATACCATTAGTAGAAACAATAATATACAGATAATTCCAGTAAATATAATAATTATTGCATTATTTTGATATTTAATATTTCTTAATTTATAGTAATTCATTTTTACCTCCAATCTCTATAACTCTTTCAAATAAATCATCTTGTTTTTTATGTGAAACATATAAAATAGTTTTATCGGGAAAGCTTGCCAAAATATTTTTTATTATTTTTAGTGTAAGTAATAATATCACAATGTTTCTCAATATTTTCAAACTCTATTGGTAGTATTAAATTAGGACCATCATTACAACGACTATAACGATAAAGACCTTTCTCACCATTCATTGTTACGACAAGATATGTATAATTATGCCAACCAAAAAATTTTTTTACATCATCTAATGGCATATCAAATATATTTGTTGATTTTCTACAAACATAACAATCAAATAAATGAACTTTCCCATCTATAGGTGATTTCACAGCAATTAAATCATAATAACCAGAGAAACATTTTACAACTTCCCAACCATCAACAAGTGTCTTTTCATTTAAAGCGTCATAAATCCTTATTGTTTTTTTTGAATTACAATTATTCTCTTCATCTCTCTCTTCAATTGTCTTTTCTTGATAATATAATTTCTCATTAACATTATAAATAGTGTAATAATTATCCATTTCACCAACAATTTGATTTGTTTTAATATTTAATAATCCTGTTTTTCCAGTAACTGATTTTATATAAGCAGTATTATTAATTAATGTTTCTATTTCACATATAGTTTTTTCTTTAACAATAGTACTCGTTTTTTTCATTATCTCAACACCATTCCTTTCACTTTTTGAATATTACTCTTAATAATATTATTTTCTGTAACTTTATTAAATCTAAAGTTATATACATTTTGGTTTTTCATAATTTCCTCCCCAATTTTGAATATAAAGTTTCCAAAACTTATTGACTATTATAAACTAAAATTACTTTTTTTACAATATACTTATAGTATTTTATTCTTATATTTTTCACTTTTTATTTAATGTATTAACATTACTTTTATTCTATTTTATTAAGTCTACTAATTAAGTCTTTTAATATAATAGAATCCTCTATTCTATTTATACTAGTACATTTCTTACCTATATCTTTTAAACTACTTCCTAAGCTATATAATTTTTTATTATCTAATATAATAAATCTATCATGAAATATATCAGTAGTTGTTATTTCTATATTAGAATATTCTTGCATATATTTCTTTTTAGATATTTCATCTATATTTTTAGTATATATTTTTATATTTAATTTAATATCTTTGGTAATATCAAATAATTCTTTACCAGCATAATTATCTATAATTATTATTTCTTTCTTTGCT
>OIYV01001668.1_pt1 | contig 10367 bp, 9 predicted proteins | sample 1588251 | NCBI WGS metagenome assembly OIYV01 (sample SAMN03283282) | human gut metagenome | biome: human-associated habitat; material: feces | host: Homo sapiens | place: Peru | collected 2012
GCACCTCGGTCTGCACTCTGCCCATTATGCGCACGCTTATCTCGCGCAGACGCTCGTTCCACTCTATGTGAAGCTGGGGATCCTCATCCTCGAGCTGCCTGAGCTGCTTATAGGCGGAAAACGCGTCCGCGCCCTCGGGAAGCTCTATGCGATAGCTCATAACAGCCTCGGTCTCCGGCCGTATGCCGTCGCCTTCAAAGCCGAGCCCCTGGCCGGCATAGGTATCGTCAAGCCCCTGCACGGCGACGATGCTGCCGGCGCCCGCCTCCTGTACCGTCTCGTAGCCCGCTCCGGAGTATACTCTCAGCTCGGTGACCGTTTGTCCGCCCACGCTGTCGCGGTTGCGCAGCGTACCGCCGGTTATCTTCATGCAGCTCAGGCGCCGTCCGCGCACATCGCGCATTATCTTATACACCCTTGCGCCGAACTCGGCAGGATAAACGGGACTCACGGTGAATTTTTCGATAAATTCGACAAGCTCCGGCACACCCTCAAGCCTGAGTCCCGAGCCGTAGAGCACGGGAAAGAGCTTTCGCTCTGCGATAAGGCGCGATATATCCTCATCGGCTATATCTCCGCCGGACGCGAATTTCTCCAGAACCGCCTCGTCGCACATGGCGATGCTCTCGTGCGTCTCCTGCGACGTATCGGAAAGGTCAAAGCAGTTTTCCGACAGACGTGCCCGCAGATCGTCGAGTATCTTCTCTCTGTCGCTTGCCGTAAGATCCATTTTCGTCACGAAAATGATCGTCGGCACCCTGTGCCGCTCGAGCAGATGCCACAGCGTTTCGGTGTGCGACTGAACACCGTCGGTGCCGGATATGACGAGCAGCGCATAATCGAGAGCGTCGAGCACGCGCTCGGTCTCCGCGGTGAGGTCGGCATGTCCGGGCGTGTCAAGAAGGCACAGCTCCATATTATCGGTACGGAGCTGCGCCTGTTTTGAAAACACGGTTATTCCGCGCTCACGCTCTATCTGATGCGTATCGAGCGCTGTGTTTCTGTGGTCGACCCTGCCGAGCCTTCTTATGCTGCCGCAGGTATACAGCAGCGCCTCGGACAGGGTCGTTTTTCCGGCATCGACATGCGCGAGAATGCCTAAAACGAGCTTTTTCATAGCTCGATGAGCTCGTATTCGCGGCTGCCGACGCCGAGCTCGGCGGCCGCCTCGACGGTGTGTATGCCGTTGCGCGACTCTATGCGCTTTATAAGGTCGCCCTTGCCGGGGTCGCCGCTTGCGTAGACGAGGTCAACACAGGCCTGATCGAGCGCGACGGGGTCGAGCGAGGAGAGGATGCCGATATCGCCGAGCTTGGGGTCTGCGGCGACGGCGCAGCAGTCGCAGTCAACGGACATATTCTTCATTATGTTCACAAAGGCCATATTGCCGCCGAAGTGATCGACGATGCTTTTTGCCGCGTCCGCCATGCATTCAAGAAAGCTGTCATGATCGGCATGCCAGAAGTTTTCTATCTCCTTGACACCGTGGATATATTTCTTGCCGTAGCTCGAGGCAAGGCCGATGGATATGTTCTTGAGCGCACCGCCGAAGCCGCCCATCGGATGGCCCTTGAAGTGCGACAGGACGAGCATGGAATCGTACTCCGGCAGAGTCTTGCCGACGTAGTTTACGTCAAGATGCTTTCCGCCGGCAACGGGGATGGTCATCTCGCCCTCGGCGTCCATGATATCGACGTCGGCGATCTCGACCCAGCCGTGCAGCTGCATGGTCTTTTTGTGCGCCTCGGTGGTGTTTCGGCCGCCGTCGTATGCGGTGTTGCACTCGACGATCGTTCCGCCGACATGGTCGACGACGGGCTTCCAGAATTCGGGACGGAGGAAGTTCTGGTTGCCGACCTCACCGGAGTGTACCTTGACGGCTATATTGCCGGGGAGCTTTTTTCCGGTCAGCTCAATGAGTTCTATTATCTTTTCGGGACTGATAGTCTTGGAAAAATATACCTTTGATTTCATTTTCTTTTTTCCTTTCATATATGCAATTATTTACATTTACAAGTATGATTAATAAACATATTTAAATGCCTGATTTTAATTTTTTAATTTTGCTTTTTGGAATTTTTAAAGAATTAATTCTTTTTTGAAATAAATTTGTTTTGGCAATTTGATTTAATGCCAGAATTTATATTATTTTTATATCATACTTGTATTTAAAATTCAAGAAAAATCGCCCGCCTCATTTTTACAAATTATTACATAATTCTAATACCTTTCTCATTGTGTTTGCTGTTCTTATTGTAATTGAATTGCTAATACTTGTGCTTGCTGTTTTTGCCCACCAATTTGTTTTTCTATAATCTTTTAAACTATATGACCAAAAGATATTGTTTTTATATTTTTTTATTTTTTCAAGTTCTTGTTTTGGCTCTCCTATTGTATTATATACTTCTTCAAACGTAGTAGGTGGTATTATAAATATAATATTATCATAAATTTCTTTATTACTAGTTCCCCACCATTCTGGCTGATTCTCTAATAGTTCTTTTAATTTACTCGCCTTCATTACATAAACTGGAATATCTATACTAAATTTTTCTTTAATCATTTTATGAATACTATTTATTATGATTTCTTTCTTGTCTATGTTACTTGTAAAAATAACATTCCCACTATTAAGGTATGTTGTTACATTTTCATATCCAAGTATTTCAAATTCTTTTTTCAATTCTGACATTGGTATTTTATTTTTACCACTTATATTAATTCCTCTTAACAAGGCTATGTATTTTTCCATATTTTCCACCTCTAGATTTTGTTACATCCTTTAGCTTAAGTGTATGATATTATTATTAAACAGTCTACATACCATTGGTTGAGTGGGGTTAATTTTTATCAACCAACAGTTTTATTTTGTTTTAACAGCGTGTAGAACTACTCTATACTTATTATTATTAGCACATGTTGAAAGTGTTAAAATTTGATCTTCATCAGATACGTCTACATTAAAATCTTTTATGCTTCTTTGTTTTAATGTGTTTATGAAGTTAGAAAATTCTGTACCTTTAAACTCTGTTGTAAGATAGTATTCTTCTGCTTCTATTTGATAAACAGAAAATATTTGAAATTTTTGGTATTCTTTTTCTGTTATTAAAGTAACATATTGATTTTCTTCATTATTGTACCACTCTTCTTTCATAACATTTTTAAGAGTTCCAAACATACTGTCATCTCTTCTATTGTGTCCATATATTATAATATTCTTATCTGTTCCATCAAACTTGTTTTTATAGTCAGCAAATATCCAACCAGCTTTATTACTTTCTTTATTAAAATTATGAGTTAAATAATAACTATTATTGTTTGTTTTTACAACTGGGAATTCTATACTAGTATTCTCTACTTTTAGCCATGCTATAGTATCAGAATTTTTTTGCTTTAACTCTTCAAAGTTTATCTTATATTTTTCTTCAGCATTATTATTTATTTCAACACTTTTATTAATTTCAGCTATAACATCTTTATTGGCATGATTGTTTATAGCCCATAAAACTATATTTATAGTAGAATATATAAAAAGCAATATTAAAAGTATTTGAATTATATTTATTATTTTAATTTTTTTGTTGTTCTTTTTTTCTCTCATTCTCAACTCTCCTATATTTTATTTTTTATATTATTTAATAATTAACTTATATCATAATAATATATAATTAACAAGCTTAGCTATAACTTCCTATTTACATTTGAAATTATTATAAATTTCTGCTTGTATTTCTTCAAAACCTTTTTCTATATATTTAGCTAGTCCTTCATCATTTATATTTAATTTTTTGTATGCCAAATATATTAAATTATATATTTCTTGTTTTGATTTATCTGCAAAGAGTTGCTCTATGTTGCTATCTAAAGTTCTTTTTATTACTTCTATTAAAATAATTTGAAATACATTTACTACTAAATTTTTGTAATCTGCAGAATATGCATATAAAATTTTTTCTATTTCTTCTTTTAAAAACATATTACAAAATTCATTTTCATAGTACAAACTTTTTAAATATTTTTCTATAAATTCTACTCCTTCTAATTTTCCTACTAAGTTATTATATAAAGGATAATCTGCTGTAATTTTCATATCTTGTGCTTTAAAGTCTGGATCATATATTTTTAAAAAGCCTTCTATTCCACCAATGATTGTATCATTATAAGTATCATTATCTATATTAATCATATTCTGTCTTACTTTTATATACATTAGCCTTATTACTTTTAGCATTTTATCTATCTTTTTTCTTCCTTCATTATATAAATCTTCTATTCCTTTTTCTCTTATTGTTTTGAGTGCATTGTCTGGGCTATTAAAGGTTTTTAGATAAATACTTATTGTGTAACTGTTAGAATCCGCTATATCTTTTAAAATCTCTTTTCTTATAGAACTGCTATCACTTCCAGAATATTTGTACACTCTTTTATCAAGCAAATCTAAAAGTTGCATTTGTAAATTTAGTATTTCTTCTTCTGTAATCATTTGGTTCTCATACGCTTCTTCTATTAAAGTTTTAAAGTAGTTTTTTTCATCTAAATTTTTTCTTTTTATTTTACTTATAACTTCAATTTCATTCATTTACTTTCCCCGCTTCTATATCATTTATATGCTTTCCTTCTAATAAATCTTTTCTCATTTTATACATAACAGTCCCTTCCCAATATCCTATATCTCCTTTACAAACACCATCAAAAGCTTTTTTCATAAATACTATTAACTCATCATCTGTAATTAAATCCATTGTTTCATTTTTATATTCATAGAACATTTCTATTAATGCATATAAGGTTTCTACATAGTTTTCTTGGGTTATATATAGTGAATCACTGAATTCTTTTATTATTTTATCTAATATTCCTCCTCTAAATTCTACTCTACCTTTTTCTTTCAAAATTTCTGTTCTTTTTGCTAGTAAATCGTTTATTTGTTTATCTGATAATGTCAGACCATATTTACTTGTATATTGATTGCAATTTTTTATATTCAAAATTTCTATTTGCTTTCTTTTATCTATAATCTCTAAATAATTCTCATCCATTTTTACTCCCCTTATTTTATATACCATATTTGCATAATAAATTGCAGACTTGAATTTTTAGCAATTTTGTGGTATAGTAAGTATATCAAAAAGAGAAAAAATGCTTGAAAAATCAAGCATTTTCTCTCTTTTTGATTGTATAGGAAAAATCGAAGATTTTTGTGTATACAACAAGCTTCTTATTTATTATCACTTTTCATTTTTATTCTAAACATTCTTGTTGCTAATGCTAATATTACAATTGTGTATATACAAAATACAACTACATTTTTTATTGTTATTATTTCTATATTATTATTTAAAATTCCTTTTGTAATTGTTAATGCAGAATCGAATGGTAAAAACTCACAAACTTTTGCATATGTATCTCCTAACATCTCTTTTGGAAAATACATTTCACTTGTAAAGCACACCAGCTGAATAATTATGCTTGAAATACCAGAAGCGGCTTTATCTGAAACCAGGCTTCCTATTAGTATTCCCATTCCTATAAATAGCACAGCTATTATAATTGATACTAAAACTGTCCAGATAATATTTATACTAAACTGTAATCCTAAAAATAAAGCTGTTATAAACAACAATACATTTTGTAATAAAATAAATGGTATAAATGAAACCATATAACCTAATATGTATTCTATTGGCTTCATTGGGCTTATTCCTAACCTTGTAAGAAGTGATGTTGTTCTATCTTTTGAAATTAACATAGCTGTAAATAGTGTAATAAAAGAAAAACTAAATATAATAATTCCTGGAGTAAAGTTTTCTAGTTTATATGCATCATTTGGTATTTTAAATTGTTGAAATATAAATAATAAAAATAATGGTAAAACTATTGCAAAAATAATACTTAATGGATCTCTTATTATTTCTTTAAAATTTCTTTTGGCAAAATTTAGTATTCTCATCATAATTCACCCCCAGTAGCAATTTTTACAAAAGCATCCTCAAAATTCTTTGCTCCTGTTTTTTCTATAAGTTCTTTTGCTGTTCCTGTTTGAACTACATTTCCTTTATTCATTATTGCAATTCTATCGGATAAACTTTCTGCTTCTTCCATATAGTGTGTTGTTAGTATTATAGTAACTTTTCCTTTTAAGCTTTCTATTATTTTCCATAATTCTTTTCTTGCAATAACATCTAGTCCTAAAGTAGGTTCATCTAAAAATAATATTTTAGGATTATTAATTAGTGCTATTGCTATTGAAACTTTTCTTTGCCAGCCTCCTGATAATGTTTTTGCTTTTTGTTTTAAAACTTCTTCTAATTTAAACATTTTGATTAGTTCATTTATTTTTGTATCTTTGTCTTTAATTCTATATACTCCTGCCATAAATTCTAAATTTTCCTTAACAGATAAGTTAGGAGCAATTGCTGTTTCTTGTGGTGAAACATTTAGTATTTCTCTAATTTTCATATAATCTTTTTTTGTATCATTTCCTAATACCTTTATTTCTCCATCTGTTGGCATTATTAGTGTTGATATCATTTTTATTGTTGTGGTTTTCCCTGCTCCATTGGTTCCTAGTAAAGCAAACAATTCTCCTTCCTTTACTTCTAAATTAATATTATTTACTGCAACTTTATCTTTAAATTTCTTTGTTAAGTTTTTTATTTCAATTGCATTCATATTATTTGTCTCCTTCCGGAATAAATTTATCAATACTATCTTCTAATACATTAGCTTTAACTATTGCCATTCCTTTTTTCTTATCACATAAAACGACTACCGAATCTCCTGGTTTTATATCAAACATATCTCTTGCTTCTTTTGGAATAACTATCTGTCCTTTTTCTCCAACTTTGCTAATTCCAACATATTTATCTTTACTCATAAAATCCCTCCTTGTATGTTTTGTTATACTTTTCATACTTATTGTACCGCAATAAAAAATAAAAAGCAACTATTATTCAATTATATAATAATTACTTTTTATCTTATACCAATCTCAATTTTATTATTTATTTATCTCTTCAAGGTTTTTTAGAAATTCTGAATAGTTTTCTACTCCTCTTTCTTCATTTTTTGCTTCTACTTCGTCTTCTAATGATAAAGGTTCATATACCGTTCCTGCAAACCATACTTCTCCTGTTTCTTTGTTCCTTATAATAAACATATAAGGTTTGTCAAATGTTAGATCTATTTTTTCTACAGGTACATCATATAAATAATCAAACATTTCACCTGCGCCTGCTCCACCAATAAATGTAGCTGCTGATGCTTTTATGCCATCTTGTGTAAATTCAATATTAGCTTTATGTTTTGCTTGACTTATATATACATTTTCATCATCTGTAATGCCTTTTAAGTTAGCTTTTTCTTTATCAAATACATCTTTAACTCCCATATCATTTAAATCTTTAATAAGATTTAAGTCATAGTCAAATTTAAATTTAGGAATATAGCCTACTACTTGAGTAATAACTCCTTCTTTAAAATTTTCTCTTTTATTAATATCTTTTAGTTTTCCTATTATTTTATTAATTTCTTCTGCTGTAATGTTGCTTATATATTTATCCAGATTTTCTTCTGGCATTATTGCAACATATTGTAATGTTGTTCCATTATATTCTTTTAAATCTTTAGCAAATGATTTTACTTTTTCATCTTGATAGACATAAAAGTCTGTATTTTTGTTTACACTTTTATAGTTTTCTTTTATTTCTTTCATATATAAGTCTAAATATTCTTTTACTGCTGTTTCGACATCTTTTCCTTCTAAATAGTATGATGCATTACCATCAGAATTTTCATTTAAATATTTTCTAAATGCATCTCCTACTGTTTTTCTGATATTATCTTCTCCTAATGTGTTAACAATATCATAGTTGTTTACAGAGGCAATTATTCCCATACCAGATATTTTATTTTTAGCACCTTCAAAATCACTTGCCAAAAGGTTCTGAGGAGCTACCCAACCATATTTTTCATGTTGGTAATCTGCTACTGCATAATTATTTGCTAAAAATTTATCTTTCCATTCCATATCAATTCCTACTGCGTTTATAAGTGCAAAATTTAAGTCATTTACACTTTCATCATCTATCATATCTTTTATAAGTTCAAGAGTTTTGTCACTAATCCAAGAATTCATTTTTTTAGCTGAAGTAAATGAATCATATTCAACATCAGCATTATATTTAGTTTTCAAATTATTAACAAAATTCTCTTTTACAGAATTTTTATATGAATCTCTTATAAATAATGCATTTGCTAATGACATATTAGCACTGTTAACATATTTATTAGGTTTATAATCCCCAATTAAATTTGAAATTTGCTCTTTAGATTCTCCTTCTGTTCCTTCATTTAGCATGGCCAAAGCATATTTAATAGATAGTGGGCTATATATTTTATTTTTTTTCTCATTTTCTAGTTGTAAAAATCTTAAATCAAAATCTTCTAGTGAATTACTTTTAAGTGCGTATTTGAAAGCCTGTTTAGTATCAGTGGTATTCGTATTATTTGGTTTACTTTCAATTTTACCTAAATTTTGGTTTTTATAATATTTTACTAAGGCTATCATTCCTGCAATTAACAATATTATAACAAATATTAATATCGCTGTTCCTAAGCTGATTTTTAACTTCTTTTCCCCATTTTTCATTTTATATCCTCCTTTTTTTATTTAGTTAATATAAACTGCATTTAAATATTATTATTGTTTAAAAGTAAAAGCAATGTTTTGGTATTTATTGATTTATTTCCTGCCTTTTTATTATTTTGCATATATCATCATAAGCTTTTTGAAAATTAGAATTACCTATGGTTTCTACATATTTAACATCAACATTTCCTTTTATTTCTATATTAACATATAAATACTCTTCTCCATGTTTTAAAGTTCTTTCATCTCCCAATTCTTCTATTTCATATTTAATATTAAATGTATATCCCTTAATTGTATCTTTAGGATAGTCCTTTAGTTTATTAAAAAAATTTTCTTTATTATCCATTGTTCTACTTAAACTATCTCTTATGTTCTTAATTCTATATCCTGAATATTCATAGTTTTTAGTACTTCTTAACACATTTGAATTTTTATTTAGCTCATCATTTAAGCCCTCCATTATGTCTGCTATTTCTTTTATCAAATCATTATTAACATTTACAATATTTGAATATTTATTAATCTTTTCTTTATCCATTACATTTTCCTCTAATTTAGTCACTGTTAATTTTGCTGGCGAAATCTTAGTTGATGCTTTTTTTCTAAAATTAATATTATTTTTTAATAAGTAATCTGTTATATATACTTCTGTATCAAATTCTACTTTATTTATTCCATCTATAAAATCTTGAAATGAATTTGCAAGCACTGTCATTTCATATTCATCTCTACCATAATTTATAATTTGACCTATTGTTCCATTTTTTCCAGGATTATAGTCAATGCCAATAAAATTTCCTCCATAATCTGCTATAAAAGGTACCCTATCTTTAATGTATCTCTTCTTTATTATTGCATCATCTGGTATTGATTTTAAATCATCATCATTTTCATCATCACCCTGCAAGCAAGAAATCTCAGACATAATTTCGTCCAAAGTCAAAAAATCAATATTTTTAATTTTTAAAATTCCATTTAAATAAAATGTTTTAAATTCTTTTGGTAATTCATATCCAATAATCCTCTCAATTTTTTTAAATTGTATCAACTCATATTTATCTGTTTCACCTTTATTTATGTTATTTTTTTCATTCTGATTTATAATGTTCTTTTCATATTGAATTATAGTATCTTTTTTATCTTGACTTTTTATTCTTCCTTCATCTTGATTTATAATATCTTTTTTATCTTTATTATATTCTTTAAGCGTCTTTCCTAAACAAAATAGTTGAAATCCAATCACTATAAATGTTAATATTTTAATCATTAAATCTGGTGCATATGTTATGCTTAATCTCCAGTCATTAGGATTATTTGTATTATAATATAATGTGAATGTATCATTTTTAGTAAATTCTGGCTTAATACTTTCTGCTCGATATTTTGCAGATGCCATAGTGCTTTCATAATTGCTTGTCTCGTGTTCTATAAAATATGAGTTATACACATTGTTCTCAGCATAATAACTGAAGTAATAAGTGTATGCTATAGTACACATATACTCTCTGTTGCTTGATTTATCTTGTCCATTTTCATATAATGTTGTATAAGAAATATCTTTAGCAACATCATAAATAAATGCTTCAGTTTCTTTACAATGTTTTGAAAATTCTATTTTATCTACTCGATTATCAATTCCATAACATAAGAAACCAAGAAGCAGTAATTCTATAGATAAAAAAATTAAATTTATAAAAAATTTCTTTTGTTCTTT
>OIYV01001670.1_pt1 | contig 10357 bp, 12 predicted proteins | sample 1588251 | NCBI WGS metagenome assembly OIYV01 (sample SAMN03283282) | human gut metagenome | biome: human-associated habitat; material: feces | host: Homo sapiens | place: Peru | collected 2012
GGCGTATGCAATACGCCCCTACGAATCCAACTTCGCACTTCACACATCTATTTTATAAATTCCAATTTATAAGTATGCTGAGAATAACCAAGTACCCATATATACATATATCAATGGTACTAATACTATTACTGTTACAAATATCAATAATAGTCCAACTATTAGATATACAATCTGTGGTAACACTTTCATTATTCTTTGTATAATATTATCTATATCAATATCCAAATATTCTAATAATTTTTCCATCATTTCTGCTAAATCTGATTGCATACCTATTTTTAGCATTTCTGTTATCATTGGGCTTGATAATCCTGATTGTTCAAATGGTTCTATCCAACTTTGTCCAATCAATATATTATTGATTGAAGCCTCTATTAGAGATAACATTACTAAATTGTTTGTAATATTCTTGCTTGTTTCTAATGCTTCCTGTATTCTCATCCCATTTTTTAAATTTAATAATACCGCTCTTAATAATCTTGAAAAGTCAATTGCATAAATAAGTCTACCAAATATCGGCATTTTGTATTTAAAATAATGAAAATTGTATTTACCATGTGGTGTTTTTATATATATAATTATTCCTACTACTATAGCTAATATTATAAACGTTGGGATATACCAAAACTCTACTAACTTGTCCAGAACTCCTTTAAACCATAATGTTGGTGCTGGTAATTGATCTTCACTTCCAACTTCCTCAAATACTTTTTGTATACCTGGAATTGCAACAAGTGTTCCTATTATTAACAATGCCAATAAACCCACAAATTGTATTATATTAGGTACTAAAACTTTTCTTATTCTTTTCGTCATTGCTTCACTGTCTTCTAGATATTTTACTGCTTGCTCTAAAGCTCTTGTTAATGACCCCGATAATTCTCCTACTTTTATCATATTTATATAAATTGGGGAAAATACTCCTGTATAATATTCCATAGTAGTATACATATTTTCTCCTGCTTCCACTCCTAACAAAATATCTTCTATTATTGCTCTGAAGGAGTCACTTTCTGTTGTTTCTATAATTGTAGATAGTGCATGTATGTTATTAAAATTAGCTTTTTTTAGCAAATAAAAATTTTGTGTAAAAATAACTATGTCCCTATTTGTAATATTAACATTGCTAAAAAGTGCTTTTCTTGTTTTTTCTAAAAATGTACTTTGTTTTGAAGATACTTTTCTTGCTATTTCTTGTTCTCTAACTGCCTTTAATACACTGTTACTGCTTTCAACATTTCTTTTTTGTTTTCTCATTAATTTATTTGCTCTATTGCTAACTTTTATTTGAGTAACAGATATAGGCAATAATCCATTTTCTTTAAGTTTCCTTAATAGCACAAACTTGTTTATTGCTTCTACTTTTCTATTGTATATAACTTCGCCATTTGAATTTGCTGCTTTGTAATTATATAAAGGCATATATATCCTCCATTCTCAATTTATCCTCTTTTTATTTTCATTTGCATTATTGTTCTGTTTAATGTTTCTATATTTTTTTCTTCTATTTGTGCTTTAGCTTGTGCTAAACTTATTTTTTCATCTACAAATAATTTTGCAATTGAATTTATTAAACTAACATTTCCTTTTTCACTATTACTTTGTATTGCATCTTCTAACTCAGATACACTAAATCTTTCTTTTCTAATGCAACCAGCAACGACATTATCCACTATCATAACTTCAGGTAATAGGACTAACTTTCCATCTAGGCCTTTTAAAAGTCTTTGAGATATAACTAGTTTTAATAAAGATGACATTAAATATTTTATACTTGCTTGGTCTCTTACTTCATAAAAGTTTATCATTCTATCTATTGTTTCTGCACATGATTTTGTGTGTAATGTTCCTATTACTAAATGTCCAGATTCTGCCATATCTATAGCAGCTTCCATTGTTTCTTTATCTCTTATTTCCCCTATTACTAATATGTCACAGTCTTCTCTTAATGAATTTTTTACACCATCTCTAAAATTTGGTACGTCTCCGCCTTTTCCAACTTCTTTTTGTACTATTATTGACTTTTTGCTAGTATGCTTAAATTCTATTGGCTTCTCTAAGGTTAAGATTTTTTTATTTTGCGTTTCATTTATTTCGTTTATCAATGCATTTAATGTTGTAGTCTTTCCAGAATTTGTTTTTCCTGTAACTAGTATTAGTCCTTGTGGTTGAAGAGTCATTCTTCTTACTATATCTGGTACTCCTAATTCTTCAAACCTTGGTAAAGTATTTTTTATAATTCTCAAAGTAAAAATAGGCATATCATTTGCAGACGAAATGTTGACTCTTAGCCTAACGTCTCCATATTCATATGATGTATCCAATCTCTTTATTTCTTTATATATTTCATCTTTATCTATGTTTCCTCTTACAAAAAAGTCATATGCATCATATAAATCTGATTCTTCTAATATATTTTCTTCTTCTATTTCAACTAATTCTCTCGAAATTCTCATTATAGGTTTTAAATCTTTAATTAAGTGAATATCTGATGCATCATTTTTTATAGCAATATTTAAAACATTATTTATGTTTATCATTTTATCCTCCTTATTTAGTATAGTATTAGTTTTTTATTTATTTCTTCAATTGTTGTTTCTCCATTAATAACTTTGTTTATTCCATCTACCACTAATGGTTTGTATGTGCCTTTTAAAGCTTCTTCGCGCACCTCTAAGCTAGATGCTCCATTTACCACTAATTCTTTTACATTATCATCTATGTTTAAAATTTCAAATATTCCTATTCTTTCATAATACCCACTGTTATTACACTCCCTACATCCAACTGCATCATATGTGTATTTTCCTTCTAAATCAAATTCAACATTATATTTTTTTCCAATTTGTAATATCAGATTTTTCTCTTGTTCTGTAAATTCTCTTTGTTTTGCACATTTTTTGCATATTTTCCTTACAAGTCTTTGTGAAACAGTAGTTCCTACTGTGCTAGAAATATCATAGTTAGAAATTCCCATTTTTCTTAGCCTTGTTATAACTTCTACAGCATCTATTGTGTGAATCGTAGATAAAACATAATGTCCTGTTTGCCCAGCTTGAAATGCTATTTCAGCTGTTTCTCTATCTCTTATCTCTCCAAGTAAAATTATATCTGGATCTTGCCTTAGAACAGTTCTTAATGAATCTGAAAATCTAAGTTTTTCATTTATTTCTATTTGATTTAACCCTGGTATTCGAATTTCAACAGGATCTTCTATTGTAGTTATATTTATTTCTGGTCTATTTAAATAATCAATTATACTATATAAAGTTGTTGTTTTTCCTTCTCCTGTAGGTGCCGCAATTATCGTTATGCTGTTCTTTTTGTTAAAGCTTGTCTTTATTAGTTTTTTATCATCTGGAAATCCTAAGTCTGTAAGCCCTCTAATGTTTAAGTTCTTTTTTAATAGCCTTAAAACGAATTTTTCTCCATATATGTTTCTTTGCGAAGAAACACGTATATTATAATCAGGATACATTATTATTCTACCATCTTGTGATTCCTGTTTTTCTTGAAACATATTTGATATTGCTTTTAATCTTCCTATAATTTGAGCTTGTTTATCTTTTGGTATTTTTGCAGCCGTTATTAGTTCTCCATCTATTCTATATCTTATTCTAACTTCATTTTCTAACGGTTCAATGTGTATATCACTTGCTCTCTTTTTCATTGCATTTTTTATTACACTATCTACAAGGCCTGTAGCATCTACATTTGAGCTTATGTTCTCTGTTGTTACGCCTTCTAATGATTCTAATATATCATTAATATTTTTTTCAAATGTTATATATCGCTCCATTACTAATCCTTTATTTAAAAGAATTAGTCTAACCGTATCTACAGCTCTTCTATTTAACGTATCAGCAAAGCATACTTTTATCTTGTTCCCTGTTATATCAAAAGGAACAGCCTTGTTTTGTTTTACCACATCCATTGAAATATAATCAGATATATTTAAATTAATATCATTTTTTGTTAAAATGATAGATTTTTCATCTAATATATCCCCCAATGCTTCTATTAGTTGATACTCATCACATAAATGAAGTATATTAATAATTTCTATAATTTTTTTGTCTGGATTGTCCTTTTGATAGTCTAAAGCTTTATTAATATCTTCTTCAGTAACTAAGCCTCTTCTTACTAGTTCTATACCTATTGGTCCTCTTCTTTTGTTATCCATATTGTCTTCCTCCTTTTTTGTATATATATTTATTATAATATATTTTCATTTCATTTTATATACTAGAAAATGAGAAATTTCCTAGTATATAAAATTACCAGTTAAATTTCTTGCCATATACCTGTAGAGTCATTTGTAAATATATTTTCCACATTATATTCTGTTCCTATATCTACTAATTTATCATAGCCACCTTGCTTTTCTATATACTTATTCGTATTACTAAATAAATACTTTACATCTTCTGAATTGTTAATATTTACAGCATATCTTGGAATCCATTTATATTTAATACTTGCTTCGCCTATGGCATCTCCATTTTTTAATTCTGTCGTTGTAACAGTAACCAATGCATACTTATTATTTGCATAATTGTACCATGTTTTATCATTTTCATTACAAACTACATACTCCCCATTTTTTTCTTTTATTGGATAAATCTTTTGTTCTGAGCTTAATTGTATTACGGTTAAGTCTGGTTTGTTTGGTGTAGTTATTTTTTCTCTACTTTTATTTCTTTTTGCTGTAATAATTTGGTCTCTATTACCTAATTTATACTTTACTGTCATGCTAATTTCTTTTACTAAGTCTAATTTGTCTGCATTTCCATTCAGTTCATTATATTTTTGTACTTGTATTATAATTTTAAAAGGAGTTTTTGTATCCATTTCCTCCATGTTCACTGCTTTTACTAGTGAATTATCATATTTTTTATTTACATATGTTAATAAATTTTCTTCAGTTACCTCTTCATAATATATTTTATCTATATATTCAAATACATCTATTATATAATTGTTTGCTTTGCTCATTCTTTTTAGAGAAGTATTAGATAAATAAATATTATATGCTAATGTTGCTATTATACCTGTAAATGCGGTTATTATTATGATTGCCATTAATGCATCGGAAGCTGCAAATCCATTGCTATTTTTTAATTTGATTTGTTTCATTATATTCTCCTTGTATAAATTGAAATTTGCTTTAGAAATTTCAGTTTATAATACTAGTTTAAAAAATTATATACAATCAAAGCTAATATATTCGAAAAGCATAAGTAAAATCCTAGAGGAATTCTTATTTCTTCTTTATCTACATCTATTTTCCTTGATCTTAGAGTCTTCATGTTGTCTATTATTTTATTTATAATAGAAATCAATAATGTTAAGCCTATACTAATAATAGTAATAAATTCATTTGTCGCAACTGCTAAGTATAAACATAAATTCAATATTTGAAATGTGTAATTTTGGTCTCTTTTTTGTTTAAAAGCAGCTATACTTACAACTATAATTGATATTAAAGCTATTAAATACATCCCATATTTATACATATTATTATTTAGTATATATAAATATATTATATATATTGCTTCAATAGATAAGCCAAATAGTAATACTTCTTTAGAAATATAGTGATTTTCTTTTTCAATTCCTCCCATTATGAATAAAGTAGAAATATAAAAAATTCCGAATAATAGATATATTATTTTTGTTACATTTATGCTATATACATCTATTTTTAAAGATAGAGCAAATAATAGAAATAAAAGTCCAGAAAAAATCTCTAGGCAAATATATCTTGACCTTATTTTTTCTTTGCAGTATCTGCATTTTCCACCTAAAAATATATAGCTTAAAATTGGTATCATGTCCCAAAAGCCTAACTTATGATTGCATTTTGGACAATATGACCTTTTATGTGTTATATCTTGTTTTAGTGGTATCCTATATACTGCAAGTGAAAAAAAACTTCCAAGTAATGTTCCTATTATAAATATTCCTAAATATATTATTATTTCCAATTTATTTGCCCCTTTATAGCATTTTAGGCATATACATATAAAATGCACATGCCATTCAATGTTGTTATTATTAATTTTTCTATTGGCCAACATAGTAGTCACTAACATTTTTTTCTGTGTTATTAACTGTAACTTTACCGTCAGATAAGTTTAATTCTGCATCTCTAGCTGTTTTTGTATCAGTAGCAGCATTTGTAGCTGTATCAAATAGTCCTCCTTTTAAAGCAACTGTTATACTAACACCAACTAATATTAACATTACTATAATTGTAATAACTAAAGCTACTAGTGTTATACCTTTTTGTTCTTTCATCATTTGTTCCCCTCCTTTTTATAAATAGTATATATATTATTTATAATAAATAATATCAAAATTTACCAGGTTTATTATAGTAAACCTCTTTATTTTCTGTATTTGACACGTTGCTATTAGAATTTGTATTATCGTTGTTTGATTCTGTATTTGTTTTTGTAGTAGAAGCTGCAAATGGATTTGGTTTTCCCTTATTATAATCTTTCTTTGACTCATATGCATTTAAGTCTGTTTCATCTATATAATAAGTTTCTACTATATTTTGTGCTTCATCCACATTTCCATTTAACTCTAATTTTATATCTTCTGGAAATTCATATGCTTGAGTTTTAATTGGTATACTTTTATTTTTTGGAATATAGTCATAAAATACTATTCCCAAAATTAGCATTATAGCTAATATTAATAATATAACAATTCCGCCCTCTTTTGCAATAGTTTTTAGCATAAATACCTCCTTAATTTTAGTCTAATGTAATTCCTACATTTTCTACTTTGAAAGTAACTTCTACCCATTCAGGATCATATATTATTGTTTTATTATTTGTTTCGTTATTCGTAGTATTATTGTTCGTGTTTGTGTTATTTGCTGTTGTATTGTTTTCTGTAGTTTTATTGTTGTTTGTAGTATTGTTTGAATTTGTTAGTGCCGAGGTAGTTATTTCTATAATTTTTTTAAATGGGTTAATTTTGTCTGTAGTTTTTTTGTTATTTATTATAGTTGTTTTTGTTATTGTAGTTGTATATGGTTGTATTGACAAATTTTTCACTTCAAAGTTTAACTGTTCATCATTCTCAATGTCATACAAAAAGTCTGTAACTCCCACATAACTTCCAACTAAAGTAATTTGTAAATCATATACATTTTTTGTCCCGCGTAGTTTTTAAGTCTAAATTCAAGGACTTTACATTTTCTTCCTTTCTATAGGTTCCTAATACAGCCCATAAATAATGGATTTTATATGTTTTTACTTCAACTGCTCCTACTTTTACTCCATCTGCATTGTATTTACTTTTATTATCATATTCTTGCTTGCTTTTCTGTAAATCTTTTATTGCTTCTTCTAGCTCTTTATATTTATTAGGATATGTTTGGTTGTTTAATTTTTCTGCACTATTTAAATCTTCGTCTAATTGTTCACTAGCATATCTTATTTTTTTTATGCTATTAACACTAAACAACTCTATTCCCTGCCAAATCAAAAAGTAATTAAGAATTAATAATACTACAATTAAAATTGATATTAATATCTTCTTCACGCTTTTCTCCTTTGATTTTATATAAACAAAATATTAAAATTAATATGGTAAGTTTCCTTGTATTGTAATTTTAATAACTTCATCTTTTTTAGTTCCTGAACTTGCTGTAACATCTGTTAAAATTCCTTCATTTTTTATTTTAGCAATAAAGTACCCTAGCTGTTCATATTGTTCTGCTTGCGCTTCTATTTTTATTACTTTTCCTGACGGATTTTTTATTGATAATATTTGAACTTCTTTTGGTATATTAAACATTATTTCTGTCAAGAAATTTGGAAGTACATTTTTTCTTGCATAGCTTTGCGTAAGTTTTTCAGTAGCCTCTTGTATTTTTTCTATTAGTGAATTGTATTGTTCTGTTCTAGACTTAACTGTTCTAATATTTGTAGTTATACTGCTTATTTGTTCTTGTGTATATGATATATAATCTTGTACATCATCCTCTGTTTTATTAATTTGGCTAGTTATTATTTTAGAAAATGCTATATAGATTACTGCTAACATTACTAACATTACAACAGTTCTCATCATACTAGTTTCAACTCTATCAAGGGCTCCACTCATATTAAACTTTATTCCATTTTTTAAGTTTCCTGCAATTTTTTGTATCGATGAGTTTTTATTACCATTTCCCTTTTTATCTGTCTTTTCTGTTTTTAATAAACTTGAAAATGCTTCTAGATTATTGTTCTTTTTAAAATTTATTTCTTTTTTTCCTATTCCTATTCCTTGAAGTGCTAAAGATATAGCTGAATTCACTTCTATATAATCTTTTATATTTAATTTTACATTTGTCTTTTTTATAAAAAATGGAGTTAATATTTCACATTTTTTATCTGGAAAATTTTCTTCAAAATACAAATCAATGTTATTTATAACAGCTGCAAGACCTGTTATATATATATTACTTATTTCTATTCCATTATCTATAATAATTTCTTGTAATTTTTCTATAATTTTGTATAAAACAGGCATTATATCTTCCATATATTCATTTTCTTCTACCTGGAGATTTCTGCCTTGTGTAGTATATATCGTAGTGTTTTTGCATATTTCATATGCTTTTGCATATGAATTTTCTTTTATCATAATACTGTCAAGTATTTCTTTCATTCCATTTTCTATTATATCTACTTTATAAATTTCTCCATTTATTATTGTAGTAACTGAAGTGTTTTTTTCTATATTTACAATTATGCTATTTTTTCTATCTGCAAAAGTCGATAAATTAACTATACTTAACGGTAGTGGCACAATTTTGCTAACTCTATAAGAATCTAAAAGTTGTAATTTCCCTACTATATTTGATTTATCTGCATATGCATATAAGCTAATGTACTTATCTTTATCTTCTAGGTTAGGTACTAATAAATTTCTATATTCTAATGCTTTTCTATTCTTTCCTGTTTCATTACAATATAATTCAAATTCAGTAGAAACTGCTTTTTCTAAATATTTACTGTTAAGAAGACTAAATACTTGTGCATAATAATATTTTTCATCTGATATATTAGTAGCAATAGGAGTTTTATAACTATAAGTTTCACTAATTATTTGTTTTATTGCTTCATTTATGTTGTCGAAAAATTTCATGCCAAAAGAATCGATTCTAAAGTTGTCATGTTCTTTAGTAATCTTTGCATATTTAATCATATTATTTTCTATATATAATCCTAAACAGCTTGGCATTATTTTCTCCTTTTTTGTATTCCTTAATAATATAATTTACAATTAATTTATATTGATACTTGAATTTTTATACATTTTAGTATTTTTTTCAAGTTTATTTAATTTTTATTCACAATTATTTTATAGTATTTTACTAGAAAGTCAATATTTTTTTAGTATTTGTAACCTAATTGTAATACAATTGTAATATATGCTTTTTTATTATTTTTTACCTGTTTTTGCATATTTCTAATGATTTTGGAAATTATAAAATTTATAGAAGTTTTATTAAATTATGGAGGTTTTTATGACAGTAGAAAAACATTTAAAATTAACAGGAATATCTAATATTTCTTGGAAAGATGCAATAACAAAAACAATTTCTGAAGCATCTAAAAGCATAGATTATATTTCATCTGTTACTGTTTTAGAACAAAAAGCTAAGGTAGATGGAAATAAAATCATAGAATATTACTCAACTATAGAATTAACATTTAACGTTGATTCAAATAGAGATTAGGAAAGGAGAAATTTTTTTGGAACCAATAAATACTCAAAAAGATTACCAAGACTATGTTAATAAAAAATCGCCAAATTCTCCAATCTGGAAAAACTGTTTAAATAGCTTTTGGGTTGGTGGTCTAATTTGTAGTCTTGGTCAGATAATAATGGAAATATGTAAGTATAGAGGCTTAGATAACGAAATAAGTGCCACTATAACGTCTATAATCTTAATATTTTTAAGTGCCTTTCTTACAGCACTAAACTTATTTAATAAAATTGGCAAGTTTGCCGGAGCAGGTTCTCTTGTTCCTATTACAGGTTTTGCTAATTCTATAGTCTCACCGGCTATGGAATATAAATCTGAAGGATATGTTATGGGTGTAGGTGCTAAAATGTTTACAGTTGCTGGTCCGGTATTAGTTTATGGAATTTCTTCTTCTATATTAGTTGGAATTATTTATTTGATTTTCAACACACAATCTATAACACTAGTATAAGTAAATTTTATTAAATTAAACAAATTGGAATTTGTAAAATAGATGTGTGAAGTGAGAAGTTGGATTCGTGGGGGCGTATTGCATACGCCCGAAAACAAATTTATTATAAAAAACCGTAGGGGTCG
>OIYV01001674.1_pt1 | contig 10338 bp, 9 predicted proteins | sample 1588251 | NCBI WGS metagenome assembly OIYV01 (sample SAMN03283282) | human gut metagenome | biome: human-associated habitat; material: feces | host: Homo sapiens | place: Peru | collected 2012
CCAGTTCGCGGAGAGCCGCTCACTGTCAAGTTCTTCTAAGGACTGGATCTCATCTGTGCTAAAAGCACCAGCAAAAGGCTGCCTCCCCATGCCTCCGGAATCCGTTTCTGGTGGTTGGCAGAAATATTAAAATGAGAAGATATAGATTGTTACATGGATAAAATCTTGCAAAGATGGAAAGAGTTTGTTACAATGATAGAAATTTATAGTATCCGTAAGCATTTTCTGACGGATAAAAATATCTAATTAACATATCGGAATCACATATCTAATACTCAGAGTCCTGAGAAAATATCCGATGCATACACAAAAATGAATATAGAACAGAATATGGACATTTTCTTTAGGAATTTTGAAGAAAAGTTATGTCGTCAGTAAAATGCGTTCTCTTTGATGAGAGAGGAAAGTGTGGTACTATAGAAAGAAAGTCTCCGTATTTTGTTCTGTAAGAAGGAAAGGGAGACGCAATGAACGAACAGACAAAAACAATGACACAGGAAACGCAAAACAGAGAAGATTTTATTATGCTTCCAACCGTAGACTTTTGCTTTAAAGAATTGATGCAAAATGCAAAGGTAAGGAAGGGGATGATCGCAGCATTATTAGGTGTGGAACCGGAAGAGATTGAGAAAACAGAGCTGCTTCCGACGATACTGCACACGGAATATCCAGATGATAAATATGGAATTCTGGATGTGAAGGTGATTTTGAAAAATGGGACGCAAATGGATTTCGAGATGCAGGTGACAGCAGTTTCTTATTGGACGAAGAGAATTCTATTTTATCTGGGAAAGATGTATACGGACCAGCTGAAAGCAGGAGAAAGTTATGAGAAGCTGAAAAAATGTATTCATGTAGGTATTCTGGATTTTATTCATTTTCCAGATGATGACAGATGTTACCGGAAGATTATTTTCTGTGATAAAGACACAGGAGAGGAATATACAGATCTGCTGGAGATCCATGTGCTGGAACTGAAAAAATTGCCGGAGAAAGAACAGAATGAATCCGGAATTATCCGCTGGATGCGTTTCCTGGGAGCGAAGAGCAGAAAGGAGTTCGAGAAAATGGCAAAAGAAGACACTTATATAGACGAAGCGTATGAAATGTTAAAACATATGAGCGCGGATGAAAAAAAGAGATTAGAATACGAAGCGAGGGAGAAAGCAATTCGCGATTATAACTCACAGATGCTGGAATTAAAAGAAGTGGGAAGAAAAGAAGGAAGAAAAGAAGGAAGAAAAGAAGGAATTGCAAGCATTATAACAAATATGTTACGAAAAGGAAAAAGTCCGGAAGAAATTGCAGATATGACAGGGGAAGAGCTAGAAGAAATACGGGAGATTCAGAAACGGTTGTTATAGAACAGTGGCGGTGTGTATTTAAAAAGAAGGTGTAGTTTTGTATGGAGCAGCATAATCAGGAAATCGGTACAAGGCGGGATTTGGTGTTATATTGTCTGGAAACGGCACGAAATGATCTGAAATCAGCAAGAGCGTTATTTTCTATCGAAGATTATAAAGGAGCCAATAACAGAGCGTACTACTCTATCTTTCATGCAATTAATGCAATACATGCTGTCAGTGGTAAAGCATATAAAAGGCAAAAGGATGCTGTGGCAAACTTCGATAAGGATTATGTGAAAACATCTGTATTTCCAAGAGAAATGGGAAGAAAAATAGGACTGGCAGAAGAGATTCGCCATGCCAGCGATTATGATGATTTTTATATTGCAAGTAGGGAAGAATCAGAACAACAGATTTCAGTTGCAGATGAATTTATAATTCTAGCAGAAAAATATTGTCTGGAACAAATTGAAAGAAAAAAGGAAAATTAAAAAGAACGAAGATATTCCTTAGGGTCTGACGCCGTGAGGGATATTTTTGTAAGTTGGAAAAATTATGGATACTTATAACGAACTGAAAATGCACTTTGAAGCAAGCAGAAATTTTACAGTGCCTGACACCTATTTTATACGAGGAGGAAGAAAGAATGCGTACACTAGATTTGAGCAGTGAAAAGATTAGTTTTGCAAAGAATTGCCCTGTTATTACACGAACAGCAATTAAAGGAATTACTATGAAAAATGGGAGAGTACTTCTTCTCAAAACGGCAAAAGGAGATTATAAGTTTCCGGGTGGTGGGCAAGAGAGTGGTGAAAATGATTATCAAACTCTTTTACGGGAATATGGAGAGGAGGTTGGGAAAAAAATACACAAAATGGGGGAACTTCTCTATGTTGTGACAGAACTTTCCAGAGATAAATTCAATCCCTCCTGTTATTTTCAGATGATTTCACGATACTATTTATGTTCTGTTGAAAATGAAAATGTTGAGAGAAATTTAGATTATTATGAACGTGAATTGGATATGACACCTGTCTTTGTAGATGTTAACGTTGCTATTAGAGCTAATATAAATTGTATTGATACTAATGTTTGGACAAAACGAGAAACGTATGTACTCAAGGAATTGGAAAATGACTTACGGAATGGCATTGTTGATTCTATGTGAAAACGATAAATTTTTACGGAGTGTGGAAGAAATAAATTAAGGGGAGGTTTCCCTCCCCTCATAAATTTGTTCCTTGAAACTTACACAAAAAACTTGACAAATATAAAAATTTTACAGCGCCTGACACCAAATTTACGCCAGCATAAACATCGTCACAAAGTGGCATGCGCTTCCGCCCATCACGAACAGGTGGAAAATCTCATGGGAACCGAAGTTTTTATGTTTCGCGTTAAAAATAGGTACTTTCAGTGCATAGATAATACCGCCGATCGTGTAGATAATACCTCCTGCGAGAAGCCATCCGAATGCCGGTTTGGACAGTGCGTGAAAGATCTGGGAGAATGCCAGCACACACAGCCATCCCATGCCGATGTAGATCACAGAAGAAAACCACTTCGGGCAGGTGATCCAGCAGGCTTTCACGATGATACCAACCAGTGCCACGCTCCATACCAGGATACATAACAGCCTTCCGGTGTGACCTTTCAGGGCGATCAGGCAGATCGGTGTGTAACTTCCTGCGATCAGAACGAAGATCATCATATGATCCACTTTCTGAAGTCGCCGGTTTACCTTCGCGCTGATATCCAGCGAATGGTAGGTGGTACTTGCGGTATATAAAAGAAACATACTGAGAGCAAATACAGATAATGCGATCAGGTGCAGCCAGTCCGGTTCTCTGGCTGCCTTAACTAACAGCGGGATGGTTGCAAGCAAAGCCATTATCATACCAATAAAATGAGTAATTGCACTTCCGGGATCTTTTAATTTAAATGTCATATGATCAACTCCTATCTTAAATAAAATTAAAAACTGTGATATGTAGTTTTTAAAACTACGTTGTGATATTATAATATACGCTTTTTAGAGAAAATACAACTACTTTTTTAAAAATTGAGAAAAAATTAAGAAACAGAAAAAAGAGAATTAAAAACAAAACCGTGAAATGTAAAAAATCCCGTGGATTTCACCGGGAGATAGTTCTCCTGGGAATCCACGGGATGATGTATTCGGATATTGCCATAAAACTTGCAGAAATACGCAGAATCTACGATAATTTGATATTGGCAAACAGAGATCCCAGTGTAGTCGTAGCTTCTTCTGTCTCCGGAGGTTCATAAACCTCTTCCTCGATCTCCTGTGCAGCTACATCCTGCAGTGCTTTCATACTGAGGCTCAATTTTCCGTCTTTGACAGCGATAACTTTCACTTTTACTTTATCGCCGACTGCCAGAACAGCGGAGGGATGTTTGATCCTTTTTTCACTGATCTGGGAGATGTGAACCAGACCGGAAAGGCCGTTTCCCAGGTTGACGAAAGCACCGTATGGCTGCAGGCTTTCTACGGTTCCTTCTGTCACAAGACCAACTTTCACGTTGGATACTTTTGCGCGTCTCTCTTCGTCCTCTTTTTCTCGCAGCAGTTCTCTTGCGGAGAGGATCAGACGGTTGTCTTCTTCCACGACATCAAAGACCTGTACCCGGATCTCTTTGTTCAGGTATTCGTTCAGATCCTCCACATAGTTCAGGGAAAGTTTGGAAGCTGGGATAAATCCGCGGATCCCTTCCACATATGCGATCACACCTGCATTGACGATACCTTTTACGGTAACGTTCAGCACAGTTTTATCTTCTTTTAACTGACGCAGTTTGTCCCATGCCAGCACATCGTTGGCTTCCACGCGGGATAACAGGATACAGCCGCGGCGGTTGTCTCTGCCGATCACGGTGGCGGTAACTTCATCGCCCACATGTACTTCCTCTTTTACCATAAATCCAGGTTCTCTGCTGTAATCGGAAACCTTTATGATCCCTTCGGTATAATAGCGAAGGTCCAGTGTGATCTCTTCTTCATCCACAGCGATTACCGTACCGGTGATCATATCGCCCTCTTCGATTTTCTTAAAAGAAGCTTCCAGCTCTTTTTCATAATCTGCCATAGAAGTTGCCTCTCCGGCAACTGGTGTTACTTTTTCTTCTTCTGCCATAGTATATTCATCCTTTCTTTGCACGAATTTGCTGTTTCTATTATAGCGTTGTTTTACGAAATCTGGCAACAGAAAATAGATGGTTTCCGGCATAAATCAGGCACATACAGGATGAATGTATGGGGAATAGTACATAGAAAGATAACGAATCTGTTTGCTGATTTTTTTTAAGTATGCTAATATGAAAAGCAGAAAATTATAGACCAAGCAGATCCCGGTAAAAGCCAGAAGACTTATCTGACAGATGTCGGGAATAACAGTTAGGGGATTATTTGTGAGAAAAGATAATAAAGTTTATGTCATCGGACATAAGAATCCGGACACGGATTCCATCTGTTCTGCGATCGCATATGCCGACATTAAGAATCGAACAACCAAGGGAACGTATGTGGCGAAGAGAGCCGGACAGATCAACGAAGAAACAGAATTTGTACTGAAATATTTTCATGTACCGGCACCAGGTTATCTGCCGGATGTGGGAACCCAGGTGAAAGACATGGAACTTCATGAGACACCGGGAGCGGCAAACAGCATGTCGGTGAAGAGAGCATGGAAACTGATGCAGGAGCATAATGCGGTAACATTGCCGATCACAGACAAAGAAGGCAAGGTCGAAGGCCTGATCACAACCGGAGACATCGCCAAATCCTATATGGATGCATATGACAATACATTGCTCGCCCAGGCAAGAACACAGTACCGGAGTATCGCAGATACTGTGGATGGCCAGATCATCGTGGGTAATGAACACGGATACTTTATCAAAGGAAAAGTGGTTATGGGACTGTCCCAGCCGGATACGATGGAGAGTTTTATCGATGAGGACGATCTGGTGATTCTCGGAAACCGTGCGGAAGACCAGTTGTGTGCCATCGAAGCCAACGCAAGCTGTCTGATCGTGTGTCTTGGAGCCAAAGTCGGAAAGACGATCCAGAAACTGGCAGAGGAGAGAAATCAGGTGATCATTTCCACACCTTACGATTCCTTTACCGTTGCCCGCCTGATCCACCAGAGTATCCCGATCAAGTATTTTATGAAAAAAGACAATCTGGTGATCTTCCGGAGTGATGATTTTACGGACAAGATCAAAGATATCATGACGAAGACCCGTTACCGTGCATTCCCGGTGGTCAATACCCGTGGAAAATACATCGGTACGGTTTCTCGTCGAAACTTCATGAGCATCAAGAAAAAACAGCTGATCCTGGTCGATCATAACGAGAAATCCCAGGCGGTTGACAACATCGAAGAGGCAGAGATCCTTGAGATTCTGGATCACCACAGAATCGGTTCCTTGGAGACCTTCCAGCCGATCATGTTCCGCAATCAGCCGGTAGGGTGTACCGCAACGATCATGTATGAGATTTATGCGGAAAAATACCTGGAGATTCCGGAAAATATTGCCGGTCTTCTGTGTGCGGCAATCCTGTCCGATACGCTGATGTTCCGCTCACCGACCTGTACGGAACGCGACAAAGAGGCAGCGCAGGAGCTGGCAAAGATCGCAAAGATCGAGATCGAAAGTTTTGCCAATAAGATGTTCCGTGCCGGAAGCAATCTGAGCAGCAAGACACCGGAAGAAATCTTTTACCAGGATTACAAGAAATTTATCGTGGATAATCTGGTATTCGGTGTGGGACAGATCAGTTTTATGTCCGAGGAAGAATTGCAGACCGTCAAAGACCGCCTGATGCCATATATGGAAAAAGAATGTGGAAATAACGGAGTCAAGATGGTGTTCTTCATGCTGACCAACATCATCAAGGAATCCACGGAACTTCTGTGTTATGGTGAGGGATCGGATGGACTGGTATACGAGGCATTCGGAGAGAAAGTAGAAGACAGTTCCTGTCGTCTGGAAGGTGTGGTATCGAGAAAGAAACAGCTGATTCCGAAGTTTATGAATGCATTACAGCAGTAAAGGAAAAATATATGGCGAAACAACAGTGGAAACCCGGCAACATGCTGTATCCGCTTCCGGCGGTTATGGTATCGGTGCGGGATAACGAAGGAAAAGATAATATCATTACCGTAGCGTGGGCAGGTACGGTGTGTACCAACCCGCCGATGGTATCCATCTCGGTGCGACCGGAGCGCTATTCGTATCATATGATCGAAGAGAGTGGTGTTTTCGTGATCAACCTGACCACAGAAGCACTTGCCTATGCGACCGATTACTGTGGCGTCCGTTCCGGAAAAGACGTGGACAAATTCAAAGAGATGAAACTGACCTGTGTGGAAGCCTCCGAGATCAACTGCGGAATGATCGGGGAATCCCCGGTGAATATCGAGTGTAAAGTCGTGAAAATCGAGAAGCTTGGTTCCCATCATATGTTCCTCGCACAGGTAGCTGCCGTGCATGCGGATGAGGCGTATATGGACGAGAACGGACGGTTCGATCTGAACCTTGCACATCCGATGGTATATTCCCATGGAACGTATTACGGAGTGGGCAGAGAACTGGGCACTTTCGGGTACAGCGTGAGAAAACGTAAAACCAAGCGAAAAAGTAGGAAATAGGACAAAAAAACACAAATTTTTTCTTGTGTTTAACACTTTACCATGCTATAATGTCTGCGTATTCAAAAAGCAATGAGCAAATTCTAAGGAGGAACGTGTAACATGTCTTATGTAGATGAAGTATATGAAAACGTTGTGGCTAAAAATCCTAACGAACCAGAATTCCACCAGGCTGTCAAAGAGGTACTGGATTCTCTGCGTCCGGTAATTGATGCAAATGAAGAAAAGTACAGAAAAGAAGCTCTGCTGGAGCGTATCGTTGAGCCTGAAAGAGTTATTATGTTCCGTGTACCGTGGGTAGATGATCAGGGCCAGGCACATGTAAACAAAGGATATCGTGTACAGTTCAACAGTGCAATCGGACCTTACAAAGGAGGTCTTCGTCTGCATCCATCAGTAAACCTGGGTATCATCAAATTCCTGGGATTTGAGCAGATCTTCAAAAACTCCCTGACCGGACTGCCAATCGGTGGTGGTAAAGGTGGTTCTGATTTCGATCCGAAAGGAAAATCTGATCGTGAAATCATGAAATTCTGCCAGAGCTTTATGACAGAGCTGAGCAAACACATCGGCGCAGATACAGACGTACCGGCTGGTGATATCGGAACCGGCGCAAGAGAGATCGGTTACATGTTTGGTCAGTACAAGAGACTGAGAAACGTATACGAAGGAGTTCTGACAGGTAAAGGACTGACTTATGGTGGATCTCTGGCAAGAACAGAAGCTACCGGTTATGGTCTGCTGTACCTGACACAGGAACTGTTAAAATTAAATGGTATCGACATCGCAGGAAAGACTGCAGTTGTATCCGGTGCAGGTAATGTAGCAATCTACGCAATCCAGAAAGCACAGGAACTGGGTGTAAAAGTTCTGACCTGTTCTGATTCTACCGGTTGGGTTTACGATCCGGACGGAATCGATGTAGAACTGCTGAAAGAAATCAAAGAAGTGAAGAGAGCAAGACTGACAGAGTATGTAAAAGTTCGTACAAACGCTGAATACCATGAAGGAAGAGGCGTATGGCAGATCAAAGCTGATCTGGCACTGCCATGTGCAACACAGAACGAACTGCATCTGGAAGATGCAAAACAGCTGGTAGCAAACGGAACCATCGCTGTATGCGAAGGTGCTAACATGCCTACCACTCTGGAAGCTACACAGTATCTGCAGGCAAACAACGTAATCTTTGCTCCTGGTAAAGCAGCAAACGCCGGTGGTGTAGCAACATCCGCACTGGAAATGTCTCAGAACAGCGAGAGACTGAGCTGGACATTCGAAGAAGTAGATGCAAAACTGAAAAACATCATGATCAACATCACCCACAATATGGATGATGCAGCAAAACGTTACGGATTCGAAGGCAACTATGTAGTAGGTGCCAACATTGCCGGATTCGAAAAAGTTGCTGATGCTATGTTAGCACAGGGTATCTGCTAATTTTCAAACGCAAGTAATAAGTAATGTTCAAACAATAAACAACAGAAAATCCCCGCAGTGGACGTCAAATATCCGCTGCGGGGATTTCTGCATGTAGAAAAATATAACTATTCAGCCGGCAGAATTTCGCAAGGTGATTTGCATATTTAACGGATTCCCTTCTGAATCAGATCTTTCCCAAACTTTTCCCGAATCTTATCCATCGCCCGTTCCATCTTTTGTTCCTTTTCAATCGCTTTCGGGTCATAACTGAACAGATCGAGCTGTACCGGTTCATCAGCATCCGTCAGTTTTCCGGCACGAACTCCCAGTAAACGGATCGGGTTTCCGTTCCAGAGTGTATCAAAAAGATGACAGGCTGCGTGGTACAGCTTTTTCCCATCCTGCGTCGGGGAGGAGAGCGGCATCTGACGGGTGTATTTGTCAAATGTCGCGTATTTGATCTCCACGCACAGGTTATTGGCAGACTGTCCGGCTTTTTCGAGACGGTGACCTACTTTGGTGGAAAGCTGAAAGAGAATGGGATACGCTTCCTGCGAGGTCGTAAGATCACTGGCGAGTGTGGTGGAATTGCCGATTCCTTTTGCCTGAGACGGTTCGCTTTCGATGCTGGAATTATCGATTCCGTTTGCATATTCCCACAGCATTTTTCCGTGGCTTTTCAGATGCAGGCTGAGAATCGTCGGATCCATCCGGGCCAGATCGCCAATCGTATGGATATCCAGTTTCTGCAGGACAGCTACGGAAGCATGTCCTGCCATGAACAGACTGCTGATGGGAAGTGGCCACATTTTTTTCTGAATCTCATCCGGGAAAAGAGTGTGCGTCTTGTTCGGCTTTTCAAAATCAGAAGCCATCTTTGCCAGCACCTTATTGGAAGAAATCCCCACATTGACCGTAAAACCAAAATGGCTGTAAATATAGTTGCGGATATAGGCGGCTCCTTCTTCGGGTGAGGAGAAGCGGGAGGCAATTGTGGTATAGTCCAGATAACATTCATCCACACTGACCTGTTCAATCTCCGATGTCAGTGAGCGGAGAAAACCGACAAACTGTTTGCTGTGGCGGCTGTAAGAGTCATGATCAGGAGGAATGATGGTGAGCGTCGGACATTTTTTCAGAGCATTTGCCACCGGTTCCGCGGTGTGAATATGATACATGTTTTTTGCCGGCAGAGACTTTGCCAGAACAATCCCATGGCGGGTCTTGCGGTTGCCGCCGATGATCGCGGGAATCGTCCGGATATCCACGCTGTCCGGATTTGCCTGTAAGAGATCAATTGCGCTCCAGCTCAGATATGCGGAATTGACATCGATATGAAAAATGATGCGATCCATGAATGTCCTCCTTTCTGCGGATATCCGCATCTGTTACCAGAAAGTATGTTCTTATATAAAATTAAGTATACGTTAATTGAATCTCCGACGCAATCCATAACTTGGTTATTTGGGAAGAAAGAAGTATAATAGAAGCAACGCAATAGAAAAAGAGGAATAATCATGGACGGAATCAGTAAAAAAATATATCTGGAACTTCAGGCTCCGACCGAGGACGATAACCGGTCCGATCAGAGAAGGATCCAGGACGGATTAAAGGAACAGGGGATTGAGGCAAAAGTAAGCCTGCGGGTACTGCGAAAGCTATATCCGCTGTGTGAGGAGGCAGAGTGGAAAGTGACCGTGTCGCTGGCGTGGGACGGTCAGATATGGCATGGTGTGGATCTGGAAGCGGGAGATACCACAGGGGCACATTACGGTGTGGCGGTGGATCTGGGAAGTACCACTGTGGTGGCGAGACTTCTGGATTGCAACAGTGGAGAGATTTTGAAAGAGGTCAGCTGCTTCAATAGGCAGATCCAGTGGGGGACAGATATTCTGTCC
>OIYV01001675.1_pt1 | contig 10337 bp, 8 predicted proteins | sample 1588251 | NCBI WGS metagenome assembly OIYV01 (sample SAMN03283282) | human gut metagenome | biome: human-associated habitat; material: feces | host: Homo sapiens | place: Peru | collected 2012
CCATTATAAACTATTATCTAAAAGATAATATTGATAACTATTACTTTCTATATATCAATTATAAGGAATACAAATATAAAGACTATATCTCACTTGTTTTTAATATATCCTACTTTACTGGCGGAGCTCATCCTAACTATGAAATCAAAACTATTAATTACAACATAAAAAATAATAATTTTATAACTATCACTAATCTTATAAATAAAGACAAAAATATTTTAAATAAATTATCTACTTATTCAAGAAAATATTTTAATAATAATAGCCTATTTAAAGAAAAAATAGTAAATGATATGATGCTTGAGGGAACAACAGGAGCTAAAGAAAATTATCAAAGATTTAATTTATCTAATGATGGACTTATCATCTATTTTGAAAGATATCAAATAGCCCCATACTACTACGGAGATTATAAAATTACAATTCCTTATCAATATTTAAAATTAAGTATTTAAAATATTTATTTTATATGATAAAATTAAATAAAGGAGAAAAATAAAATGAACATAAAAATATTTAAAAAAGCCATTCTTTTAATACATGGTTTTGCCGGTGGCAGTTATGATTATAATAGTTTAAACAATGATTTAGAATTATATAATAACTTTGATGTATATACCTTTACATTACCTGGACATGAAAAAATGATTATAGATAAAGTAACAAGAAAAGATTGGATAAAAAAAGCCGAAGACGAACTAGAAAAAATAATAAATGCTGGATATGGTGAAGTATATATAATTGGACATAGTATGGGCGGTGTTATAGCTTCATATTTAGCCAGTAAATATAAACAAGTAAAAAAACTAGTCCTTGCTGCCCCGGCTTTTCATTATTTATCTTTTAAAGGAAATAAAGTTGATGTCATAGAAAGTATAAAAAAACTTCCTAATTTATTTAAAAACTATGATCCTGAAGAAGTATTATCTAGATTATTCAAAATCCCTGTTCCTACAATTAAAGAATTTATGAAATTAGTTGAAGAACATACAGGAGATGTAAAAAAGATTACTTGTCCTACTTTAATATTACATGGAGATAACGATGATATTGTTCCAATAGATTCTGTATTATATGTCTATAATAATATTCAATCTAAAAGTGTTACACTAATAGAACTACATACATTAACTCACGATCTATTTATGAATGATAGATATGAAGAAGTAAAAAATTTAATAATAAAGTTTTTTAGAACAATACCTATCAATATCAAAAAACAACAAAATATATAAAAATAAAAAAGACTATAAAGTCTCTTTTATTTTTTTATATCCACTTAATGATAACATTAACATACCAATAATAATTATAAAATTATATAAATTATTACTTTCTACTCCTGTTTGAGGAGGTAATTCTTCAATATCACCAGTACCCATAGTATTAGTATAAATATATTCTACATATATAGTATCATCTATATAAGTACCATTTTCATTGCCATTAATTTCTTTTAAACTATAGCCAAAGAAATCTTTTTCTTCAGTATTATATTCTTTACCTACTAAATCAATAGTTTTAACTTCAGTAGTAAGTTCGTTACCATCAGTATCCTTATAAGTAGCAATTACTACACCATAAGGTACTTTATCAGTAACTTCATCTTCATCAGTAATTTCATTATTACCATAAATTAATCTTGATTCAACTTTATTATTAACTTCACTACCTACATTTGTATATCTTAATTTAATATCAAATGATTCATTTATTACTTGATTATTTTCATCTATATTATATGTTTCTTTACATGTAATTACTTTTCCATCTAAAGTACATCTCTTATCCATAGAAGTAATAACTACATTATATGGTAATATATCAGTAAGTTCTAAAGTAACTTCTCCAACATAATTTTCTATTTTACCATTATAATTTAATACATAATTATATTCTGAATTAATATCAGTAATTTGATTCTTTTGTAATTTAGTTACATCATTTTCAGTTATTTCACCATTATTTTTAATATAATTATAAATAACTGTAATAGTAGAACCTGCTACAAACTTACCACTAGCATTATCAGGTAAAGTTTTAGTATCTAATGTATATCCATAGAATGATTTAGCACTAGTCTCATAGCTTACTCCACCTAAATTAGTTTTAGTATCTTCTACTTCTAATATAGTGTTACCACTTATATGTTTTACTACTAAATTTCCTTTTAATACTTCAGTTTCAGTTTCAGTCTCTTCTGATGGAATTTTATTTCCATCTAAATCTACCACTGTTTGAGCTTTATTAATAATTTTATCAGAGTCAATTCCTATAAATACTAACTCTAAGTTAAATGATGCATTAACTTCAAATACGCCATTTATATAGTCTTCCTCTGTTATATTATTATACTCTTTAATACAAGTAATAGTTTTATTACCATCATATGTACAAGTACTAGGTAATTTAGATTTATTAATATTAATAGTATAAGGTAACATATCTTTAACTATTAATTTAGCATTTCCTACATAATCTTTTATTTTAGCAGAACTACTTATAGTATAATTAAATACTCCATCAATACTATTAATAGTATTAGGTCCTGTTTTCTCTACTTTAGGTTCTTCTACAGTACCATCATTCTTAGTATAGTAATATGTTACTGTTATTTTACCTTCAGTATATTTACCATCTTTATTTTCAGGTAATTTATTTTCATTTAATGTATATCCTAATATTTCTTTAGGACTAGTGGTATAATTAGTACCTGCTAGTTTTTCTCCTAATTCTTCTTTTGGAGCAATTTCACTATTAGTATTTTCATCTTTAAATAATACTTCAACAGTACCTTTAATTTCTACATTAACATCTTCAGAATCTTCAGTTCCATCAGTAGTAGTATTATTAACTACTGTAACACCACTAGCTATATTAGTTAACTTATCACCATTAACACTTATATAGTCATTATATTTTACCATATATTCAATAGTAACATTAATAGGATAAGCACTCATATATTTATCTATATTATAAATCATAGTCCAAGTAATGGTATTATTTTCTTCATTATATATACCATTATTTAAAACACTATTATTAACATCTATACTTTGTGGTAATGTATCAGTAATAGTAACTCTTACTACATCACCTTCTCTAACATTATTAAGTGTTGTATTATAATTTATTGTGTAACCAACTTTATTATCTAAACTTGTTACAGTATTCATATTTGCTTTTTTAGTAATAGCTTCATCAGTATAACTAAATTTTTTAGCAGTATATAAAACATTTATAACATTCTTAGAAATATCTGTTGAAATAACAAGATTTTCTGGATTTACGCTATTAAATTCATAGCCATTTCCTGCATCAGCAAGATAAGCATTCTTATCATTATCATTTAGAGTGATAGCATCACCCTTATGAGCACTTCTTGTATCACTAGAACCTAAATAATTTCTATCATTAGGATTAGTTATTTCATCTTTATAATAATTAATAACATAATTATATGTATTTTGTACCCAATATACTTCGGCACTTTCACTACTTGTAATAGGATTTGTTAATCCATCACCAGTTAATGTAAATGAATTATTATTATCATTACCATTAGTTCTATACCAACCAGTAGCACTATCTTTATCTTTTATTTCAATATTAAATGAATATACTTTTTCTTCTTCAGTAATATCACCAACTTTAATAGTTACATCTTTACCATTAACAGTAATATCTTGACTATCTTTAGTACCTTCAACATACTTAAAGTTGTCTCCAATTACATCTGTTAATACACCATTAGTAGCAGCAATAGAAGTTTTTATATCCTCAAATATAGTCTTAAAGCTATCTGCTATACCTGTTGAATTTGCTTCTTTATAAAATCCTTTTTCTTCTTTGTTATACTCATAATAATAATCTCTGTATCCATAAACTTTAGTCATAGTAGTATCAGAAGATATTTTTTTAAGGACATCTTTAGCAGTAGCATCATTTTCGATACCATAACCAATAGAGAACACTGTTATTTTATTGTCATTCTTAGCTTCATATGCTCTATCCATTGCTCTATCAGTGGCACTCTTGCCATTACTACCACCACTAGTAGGTTGACCATCACCAATTACAACAATATACTTTTGAGCATTTGGATCAGTTATCTCTTTTAATTTATCAATAGCATTACTTAATCCTGCTTGTAAGTTTGTATTTCCTTCAGGATGCCCGAAATCACGAGCTGTTAATGCAGTATGACTAAACTCAGTAGCAGTACTAGCACTTCCTGAAAAAGTAACCAAAGAAATATTAGTATTTTCTACTTTAGATAAACTATCAGAAAAACTAATTGCACCATTAACAGCACTTTCCCATTTATCTTGTGTTAAAGCTTTAGGCATTTCACCTCTATTATAATTACCTCTACAAGTAATTTTTGTACCATCAGCAGCAGTGTAATGAACATTCCAGCCTCTTTCTGATATATATGAATATCCATTTTTAGTGCCATCACAAATCATACTACCAGAAGTATCAAACACAACTACTACATATACTGGTTTTGTAACTGTAGTAGAATCTTCCCTGTTCTTTCCTTTCACTCTTAATTCAACATTATATATTCCATTTTCAGCATCTAATTTAGTAACTGTCTTGGTAACTAGTGCTTCATCAGTTTCATAATCACCAGAATATATAGTTGCATTATTGCCATCATTTACTACTTTATTATTAATACCAACATCACCTTTAACTGGTTCTCTATTAGATATTTCATTAGCAAATACCTTAATAGGAGTCATTAAATCTGATACTATCATTGCTGTAAGTACTAATATTTTAGTAAACTTCATAAAATTTTTTTTCATTTAAACCCTCCTCAATATAATTAATAAATATTTTTTTTGATAATTATGATAATCTTTATGTGTACTACAAGTTTGAAGTATTAATATTTCATCATCTTTAGTTACTTCTACTCCTGTATCATACATAGACTTACTTTTTAATTTCTTTAAGTGATTTAAATATTCTTCTTCACTATTAAAATTAATATTCATATATGAATAATCAGTAGGTTCTACATACACAGAGAATATTTCATACCTCTTTTTAGTAGTACTAGTAGTTAAATCTACATACTTATGATTATCATAATAATCTTTATCATAAAACTCTTCTAATATCTTAAATGGCATATCAATTTTAGAAGAATTATGACCATAAATTAATAATTTTTTACTACTATCTATATCTACTCTATAATCTAAGTAAATACTACCCATATAGTTGCTATTACCATATGCATCATGATTTAGATAGTAGTCATTATCACTCCCCTGTAATACAGGTACTATATAATCAGTATTTTCTATTTCTAAAATACCTTTTATATCATTATTATTATATTCTTCTCTAACTTTAGTAATAACATCACTATAGTTAATAGGATTTGTTATGTTATCATTACTTTCTATATCAATATTAAGTTGATAATCCTTCTTTTTACTAGTAGGTAATTCTACTAACATCAAAGCAATACTTAATATTAAAATAGTACTTGTAATATAAATTATTACTCTTTTTTTATTTTTCATAATACCCCCATTAGATGGTTTACTATTATATCAGATTTTATCTTTTTGTCAATAATTATAACGAAAAAAGAAGTATTAACAAGAATTTCCTTATTAAAAACTTCTTACTTCATCTATATTATGTACTAATATTATATATTTTAAACATTATTTTAATAATAATTTATTAATTACTTTATCAAATATTTCATTAAATTTATTTACTTCTTCTATTGTGTTCTTACAAGATAAACTTATTCTAATGCTATGAGTTGCTATATTATTATCTGGATATAAACTATATACACTACTAGATAAATCACTAGTAGAGCAAGCACTTTTTGTAGATATATAAATATTTTCTTCTTCCATAGCATGAATAAATGTCTCTGGTTTTATATTTAATATGCTAAAATTAATTATATAAGGTATACTATTAGAAGTACTATTAATATGAATATTATCATATTTTTTTAAATTATTAAGTATTTTATTATTTAATTCTTCTACATATTTATAATTATCTTCAACCTTAGGAATTATTAATTCTAAAGCTTTCATTAAGCTACATATTAATGGTAATGCTGGTGTCCCACTTCTGTAAACTGTAGTACTCTTTCCTCCATGAATTAAATTATCAATAACAATATTATCTTTCTTTATAAGTAAGCCTATTCCTTTCATACCAAATATCTTATGACCAGACATACTCATAAAATCCATATCATTAAAATCTACTTTTATTTTACCTATAGCCTGAGTAGCATCAACATGAAAATAACATTTAGGATAATTATTTATAATTTTTTTTATTTCTTTTATATTTTGTTTAATACCTAGTTCACTATCTACATAAGAAATAGCTACTAATATGGTTTTATCATTTATTAATTCTTTTAGATTATCTAAATCTATTAATCCATCTTTATTTATTTTAACATAATCAATTATAAAGCCTTTACTTTCTAAGTATTTAACTGTTTCTATAGTACTAGAATGTTCTAAATGTGTAGTAATTATATGATTACCACGATTCTTATATCTAGAAGCAACTCCTTTTAAAACAGTATTATTAGATTCTGATGCTCCTGATGTATAGATAATCTCACTAGGTTTAACATTTAATAATCTAGCAATTTTCTCAGTAGCATATTCTTCTAACTCCTTAGATTTAACTCCAAGACTATGAATAGAATTAGAGTTTCCTGGATATTCAGTACATACTTTATTAAAAGTTTCTAATACTTTAGGATCAACAAATGTAGTAGCACTATTATCAAAATAAATCATAATATTCCTTCTTTCTCTTAGTATTTTATCACAGATATTATTTTTTTTAAAGTAAATTTATTTACTTATTTAAAATATTAGTTTATGATATTTACAGGTGATTTTTATGAATGAAAAGAATCTAATTACTTATTATAATAAATTTAATGAAGATAAAAGATTAACTAGAAGACATGGTATTATTGAATATAGGACCGCCACTAAATATATTCATGAATATTTAAATACTATGGATAGTCCTAAAATAATTGATATAGGAGCAGGTACTGGTGCCTACTCTATTCCTCTTGCTAATGAAGGTTATGATGTAACAGCAGTAGAATTAATAAAACATAATTTAATGACATTAAGGAAAAATAGTGATAAAGTAAAAACTTATTTAGGTAATGCTATAGACTTACATAAATTTAAAGATAATACTTTTGATATTGTTTTACTATTTGGCCCTATGTATCATTTGATTAGTAATGAAGATAAAATAAAAGCTCTTAGTGAAGCTAAAAGAATTGTTAAAGAAGATGGCTTGATTTTTATTAGTTATTATATGAATGAATATGCTATTATTACTCATGGTTTTATGGAAAATACTATTAAAGAAGATATTAAAAATAATCTTATTGATTATAATTTTCATATTACTCCTAATGAAGATGATTTATATAGTATGGTTAGATTAGAAGATATTAATTATTATAAGGATACTTTAAATTTAAAAAGAGTTAAAATGCTATCGCAAGATGGTCCTACTGACTACTTAAGAAAAATTATCAATAAAATGGATGAGGAAACTTTTGAAATATATTATAAATATCATTTATCTATATGTGAAAGAGAAGAACTACTAGGAGCATCTTCTCATGTACTAGATATACTTAAAAAATAAATAAATTTTAACACAATTGTAAAATATGTTAAAAAAATGAGTAGAAAAACTAGGTTTCTACCCCTTTTTTATTACTTTATTACATAATGGAATTAGTATTCCTCCTAAACTATTACCTAGTATCATTACTAATAGATATAATAATGTATTTAAACTCCAAGTAGATGATACTGAGAAGTAATACATATTTGCTATACAGTGTTCAAATCCACATAATATAAATACTATTACTCCTAGAAATACTGCTAGATACTTACCAATATCTTTTACTTCTTTATATGTATTTACTGCTAGATACATAAGTATTCCACAAAAGAACGATAATATTAATATACTAATTAAAGTATCATTTAATTTTATATCTGCTAATGTCTTAGCCTTTTCACTAATCATAGTATATATTCTAGTATATTTTAAAATGAATCCAACAAAAAAGGTTCCAATAAAATTACCTATCAAAGTTATTATTAATTCTCTAATATATTTTTTATTAAAATTATTAATTAAGTAACCTATCTTACCAGTATACAAATTAAAACTATATACTACTATTATAAATAATCCTATAGCAAATAATATAGAACCAACAATTTTATTATCTAATGATAAATAAATTGTTCCACCTATTCCTATCATAATACCTGCTAAAATACTCTTTATTAAAATTTCTATATTGTACTTCATTTCTTTACCTCCCTATTATCATTATATAGAAGGAAAAGAAAAAAAGCAAGAACTACTTGCTTACAGGAAGTACTGATATACTTCTTGCTATATTTAATAGTTCTTGCTTAGATAATTTATCACTAACTACATAATATTCAATATTATTATCAATCCAATTAACAGAATTTTCATTTACTATTGCTACAGTAGATGCCATTAATTCTAAGTCACCATAAGTAGGTACTATTAAATGTTCTTTTTCTTTAGCAATAGTCTCTTCTATTAGCATAAATGGATTATCACCATCAAATGTTAATATTAATCTTTCGCCACTTTCTTTAGTTACCTTCTCTTTATTAGATAAATGTGTATTAGAAGGAAGATACATAGGATAAATAACATCTTCTATACTACTAGTTTCTTCTGTTTTAGTACTATCTTTTTGCTCTTTATTATCATTAGTATTAGTATTTTTATTTTCAGTAGTAGTATTATCTTCACTAGGAGTATTATCTTCTTTAACATCAATAATTTCTTTTAAATCAAAATAACTATTTTTAAACTTACTATTTAAGTCTATCTTTTTATAATTCATTGATATTTGTTTATTACCATCTTTATCAATTACAGTTACTGATTTAATATTACTATTCTTATCAAGTAATATCTCTTGTTTTACTAGTTTAGGATTATTAGGATAATTAGCGACCACTGTTAACTTATAACCATCTTTAACCTCTTCAAAGACTCTATTATCATCACTAGTTATATCTTCAAGAAGTGGAGATAATAAATATACTTGAGAATTGTTATATGGCCAATCACTTTGGAATTTAAAACTCTTATTTATTCTAGGGGTAACTACATATACTCCTTCTGAATTACGAAGAATTATTTGTTCATGATTATTAACATTATTAACTAATCTTACTTTATAATTATCTTTTCTAGCATATGATACTTCAACATCATATGTATAGATATCTTCATTATTAACTATTTCTAATGTACCTTCTATATAATAAGAATTAGCATTATTAATCTTTTTAGTTAAATCTTTAATAATATCTGACTCAGTAGCTTTACCACATCCTCCTAAAAGAAATAATCCTCCTACTAAAAGAAACAATAATTTTTTTTTCATTTTTCACCTCTTTTTGCTTTCTGATAAATTATATTAGTTTAAATTTCTTATATGATGAATAATTATTCTTTTTTGGTACAAAATAAAAATAAAAAGGAGGAAGAAAATGAATACATTATATAAAATAGCTCTAACTATAGGTATTATAGGATGTCTTAATTGGGGTTTAGTAGGTTTATTTAATTTCAATTTAGTTGAATATTTATTTGGTGATGATAGTTTACTTACTAAAATAGTTTATGTACTTGTTATGATATCTGGTCTTGTAGATATTGGTATTTTAACAAAAGATTTAGACAAATAGAAAAAAAGTTCACAATTTAAAATTGTTGAACTATTTTTTTACTTTTTAAATATTTTTACAGTTATCTTCGTAGGTTTTGCAGTATAAGTTGCCCTTAAATCTTCACCAGTTACTATTACATCTACTACATGTTCACCTTCGCCTAAACCAGATAAATCTACTGTAGCTTTAATTGTTGAAGAATCTATCGAAGCAAGTACACTTTCCGTTCCTTTTACAATAACCGAAGTAACACTAGAATTCTTACCTAACGATTGTGGAGAATAATTACTATCTAAGTTAATTGGGTCTATCTTAATATCATCAATTACTTTTCCACCGTTTGGATTTTTCATTGATAACATACCCTTAACATTTTCAAATAAAAACATCTTCGGTTTTATTATAGATAGCATACGATAATATTGTTTATACATTTTGGCTTTATCATCGTATTTACGACGCCCTATTGTACTGTATGATTGACAAGGTGGACCACCAATAATTAAATCCACTTCTTGATTAGAAATATTATCCAAT
>OIYV01001678.1_pt1 | contig 10333 bp, 7 predicted proteins | sample 1588251 | NCBI WGS metagenome assembly OIYV01 (sample SAMN03283282) | human gut metagenome | biome: human-associated habitat; material: feces | host: Homo sapiens | place: Peru | collected 2012
CCCCGCGTCTAACGCGGGGTTTTCTTTATACAAAAAACAGCGGCGGAATCACTTCCGCCGCTGTTAACTTATCTGAAAAACTCACTATTCTGCATGTTCTTCCGAAGCCTCTTCCTTCATAATCTCCGCCAGAGACTTTTGCTGAAGCTCTTCGAAAAGGACTTTCTGGATTCGGCAAAGCTCCTTATGGAATCGGCAAGGGGCATCCTCTGAATCCAACGGGCATTTCACATCCGGATGCAGGCAATCGTTGAGTACCGTGTCCGGATTCATGATTTTGAAAACATCATAGAGGGTAATCTCGCTCATATCCCTGGTTAACTTATATCCGCCGGAATTTCCCCGGACACTTTCAATCAGGCCGCCTCGATCCAGTTTTCGGGCAACCTTATAGGTAATAGCAGTGGTCATAAGTTCCTTGTCGATGATTTGGCTGATGCTCTTGTGCTTCTTTGCATCAAGATTCCGCAGCAGCCGTAATGCGTAATCCGTTTCTCTTGTAAAAAGCATTTTTCTTATTCCTTTCGTTCTCCGGTCCTCAAATTCCCCATTCTTTCCTGTCGCCACTGCAGTTTGAAATATTATTCACTTTCATGCAACATTATTTAAAAATACCACATACCAAGTCGGTAGTCAACTGCTTTATTCGTCCAGATTTTTTTGTTCGGTTTCACTCCCCATCTCCGAAACATTTCGAAGCTTCCGCTGAATCTGCCGGGTCCGCACGCCCACCAGCCGATCCAAATCCGCATTGGCCTGATTCAGCCGATGCTGCGTGCTCTGCAGCACGTCGGCAAAGGTGTCGAATTCCGAACGCACCGACGCCAGCAGCTTCCACACCTCGTTAGACCGCTTCTCAATCGCCAAAGTGTTGAATCCCATCTGCAGGGAATTCAGCAGCGCCGCCATGGTGGTCGGCCCCGCAATGGTCACCCGATACTTCCGCTGAAGCATCTCAATCATCCCGTTACGCACCACTTCCGCGTACAACCCCTCAAAGGGTAAAAACATCACTGCAAAATCCGTGGTGTACGGGACGGCAATATACTTATCGTGAATGTCCTTCCCTTCCGACGCAATCCGCGTAAGCAAGCGCTTCCGCGCCAGTTCAATTTCCGCTTTATCTCCGGTATCGTACGCATTCTGGAGGGCGCTGTAGGTGTCTCCCGGGAATTTGGCATCGATGGGAAGGTATACGGTCTCCCCCGCACCGGAACCCGGGAGTTTTACCGCAAATTCCACCCGCTCCGAACTTCCCGGCCGAGTGGCCACGTTCTCCTCGTACTGCTCCGGGCTGAGAATCTGCTCCAGGATTCCGCCCAACTGCACCTCCCCCAGAATGCCCCGAGTCTTTACGTTGGAAAGGATTTTTTTCAGATCTCCCACATTGGAGGCGATGGTCTGCATTTCCCCCAGGCCCTTATACACCTGTTCCAATCGCTCGTTGACCAGGCCAAAGGATTGGGTGAGCTTGGTTTCCAGGGTATCCTGAAGCTTCTCATCCACCGTCTTTCGGATATTTTCTATCTGCTGGGCGTTTTCCTGACGAAGCCGGCTGAAATTCTCGTCCAAAGCCTTCAGCCGAGCATCCTGCTGCTGGGCCACCGCCCGCTGCAAAGCGTCCTGCTGCTGGGCAATAGCCTTCTGAGTTTCCACCGCAGATTGATTGTACAACCGGAAGTACTCTCCGGTCTTGGCGCCGCTCCGCCGCACGCCCCCCGCCAGCATCCACAAAAGCGCAATGATGGCGGCACTCATCAGAACCAACAATATCAGCAGCACCTGTTCCAGCATACAAAACTCTCCTTTTCCCTTAATACAAAGAAGCGGAATAACCTAGGTTACATCCGCTTCTTTTCATCGTCTGAAATTCAAAATCTTCCGATTGCTCAGAGATTAGCCAACGATACGATACTTCTTCTCAACGTGGTTCAGAAGTTCGTGACCATCTTCTGTTACCAGAACCAGGTCCTCTACACGAACGCCGAATTTTCCTTCGATGTAGATTCCCGGTTCGATGGAGAAGATGTTGCCGACAGCAGCCGGATTGTGGTTAATCGGGCTTACATCACCGAATTCGTGGTCGTCCTGACCGATGAAGTGTCCCAGACGAACGCCCCAGTACTTGGTATATCCCATCTCATCGATGTAATCTCTTGCCTGCTTATCGATGTCGCAAACCGGAATTCCCGGCTTGATTACTTCTTCTGCCTTCAGAACAGCGGTACGAACGATGTCGTGAATCTTTGCCTGCTCTTCATCTACGCTCTTGCAGTAGAATGTTCTGGTCATGTCGGAGCAGTAACCCTTCCATACGCAGCCCATGTCAATCAGGATGCACTCGCCGGCCTTCAGCGTTCTGGTTTCGCTCGGTTCGTGGTGCTGGTCTGCAGCGTTCTCACCGAAGCATACGATGGTCGGGAAACTGTTTCCGGATGCACCTTCCTTGAGGTACTCTGCATCGATAAAGTCTGCAACCTGTCTCTCGGTCATGCCTTCCTTGATGTACTCTGCAACTCTCTCCATTACGGTGTCGTTGATTTCGGAAGCCTTCTTCATGAGAGCGATTTCCTCTTCGTCCTTTTCTGCACGAACATCATCTACACAGTTGGAACCCCATACGGTCTTCAGGTTCGGGCAACGCTCCTGCAGCGGAATCAGGAAACGAGCTGCCCAGGTCTTGTCGATTCCCAGGGTACCCTCTTTGTCGATGTTTTCCATGATCAGACCGATCTGGTCGTCCATGTCGGTGAACCAAACTTCCTTGTATCCTGTTTCGGAAACGAAGAACAGTGTGTTCATGAAGAATACGTGCTCTCCGTTGGACTTCAGCAGCAGTGCCCAAAGTCTTTCATACGGATCTACGAAGATGCCGGTCAGGAATGCGATGCTCTTTGGATCGCTGATCAGCAGCTGCTCCAGGCCGTTTTCCTTCATTTTCTCCATTACACGAGCGATTCTTTCGTTCTGTTTTGCAGTGAATTTTTCGTTCATTATTTCGTCCTCCTTACATATAATGACTCTGCCCCTATAATATCACGATTGGTTTTCATAAACTAGTATAAAGTCTAAACTTTGGTCTACTATTTTGTTTTTCAATAAAAAGAGATATTCCCATAGATTACATGCTCCGATGATGCACATCCATCTGCGGATACGGGATCTCCAGCCCGGAGGCGATGATATATCGCTGAATGACAGCCATGGATGCCCGCAGCATCGGCCAGTGAATTTTCGGAGAGCAGTAATAGCGAATCCGATAGATCACCCCGGACGCCTCATACCGCTGAATGCCCAAGTACTCCGCTCGGGTAATCCCCTTGTTCTTGGCGATTTCTTTTGCCGCCTCGCTAAAAACTTCTTTTACCCGATCCGGATCTTCCGAATAAGCCAACTGCAGATCGATGTCGTAGATGCCGTTGACCTTGGCCACCTGAGTGATGTTTCGATTGCACATCACCACCGTATTGCCCGTGTTCAGGTCCTGAAGCACCGTAGTCATCAGGGAGAAGCTCAGCACGATGCCTTCCACGCCGTTGATTTCCACCACTTCACCCACCACCACGGAATGGTCGTTCACGATGTGAATTCCCATGATGATGTCCTTGAAGAAATCCTGCAGCGCAAGGCCGGCAATGGCACTGACCACGCCGACGCCGGTAATCATGGACGTGATGTTGATATCGTTAGCCTGAAGCACCGCAAACAGGCAGATGACAACAACGATTCCCTTAATGGTATTGAAAACGCTCCGCACAAAAGCATTCAGACGAATGTCCGCGGGATCGATTTTCTCCCGATATTTCTTGGATAAATGGTTCAGCACCACTACCAAGATGAAGGCGGCCACAATGTAAGTGGCGCTGATAATCATTCCCTTGGACAGCAGCACGCTCAAAACTTTTTCCAGACTTTTCTCCACACTTTTCTCCTTTTCCGTTGCGGGCTTTTGCCCAATTCGCAAGCAGCATCATTATAGCCCGAACGACGTCCCATTTCAATGTTCATACGGTGATAAAAAGAAGAAGAGATTGACGCCGCCCGAAGGCAGTGCCAATCTCTTTTTCTTTAAAGTATGGATGATTTTCGTTTTCCCGAAAATTACTTCGTTTTGATGCTCTTTGCGGAAGACCACTTGGAGTAGTACTTGCTTCCGCCTACCTTCTTGTAGGTACGGATTCTTACATAATATTTCTTATGTCTCTTCTGTTTGATGACCCATGTGGACTTCTTCTTTGGGGAAACCTTCTTAATCTTTGCCGATTTGAAGCTCTTCTTGGTGGAGTACTGAACCTGGTATCCGCTAATCTGCTTGGTCTGCTTCTTCCAGGTTGCCTTGAACGCTCTCACACCTTTCTTCAGATGCTTGATGGAAGTACCCTTTGGGTTGATTTTAAAGGTCTTTGTGATTGTGCCTTCATATTTACCCTTGCCGGTAACGACTGCTTTTGCTTTTCCCACATTCTTGTTTGAAGAATAGCTTACGGTGTAATCGCTTCCTGCCTTCAGTTTTTTACCGTCAAATGTAACGGTCACTGCCGGTTTCTTGGCCTTGCCGCTGTAAGTGTAAGCGGTCTTGGACAAGGAAACGCCCTTTGCCTGCAGCTTCTCTCCGCCATATACGATTACATTGTTGTACAGGGAAACGGATCCCATCTTGAAAGTAACGACGCCATTGCTTTCGACGAACTTCAGCTCATGGAGCTTGTCATTATCGTCGATATAGTATACCTTCGAAACCTTCTTTCCTTCCGGAACCGCACGGGTATAAACAAAGTCACCTGCAGAGAGCTTGGAAATCTCCGTACGATACATGTTCACCGCATCCACATCTACGACTTCGTAGTCCTTGCCTTCCAGCGCTTTAACCTTCTGGTCTACCACACGATCGTTGATGAAGTAGCTTCCGTTTCCGAAATTCAGTCCGGTTACGGTCGTGTTCTTGGAAGAACCAATCATCTGCACGTCTCTGTCATGCTCGGTTCCCTTGTCTACCAGGAAGAGGGAGCTGACACTTCCGCAGCTGAAGTGGTTAAATGTGTATTTTCCCCAGCCGTATTCAGACTTGTCTTTGACGGTGAGTGGGAAGGATTCAATGCTATACTTCTCATCATCCACGAGAACCATATAGTTGTAATCTTCCATCAGATTAACATTAATGTTTCCATCCTTATCGCTGACAGTCTCTACGGTATCGTACTGGTTCACCAATCTTACTTTTACGCCGGAAACGGTTTTCTGATTTCCGTCTTTATCTACGTAGAACACCGGCATGGTAACGTGCACTCTAGCCGCATCTTCCGGCTTCGCCAAGTCTTCTGCACGGCGCGTCATGTCAAAACCGGATACTTCCTTGATTCCGTTCTTGTAGGTGGTTACTTTGCCATCCGCGGAAATCTGAATGTAGTAATTCGGCATTTCGTACCGGCTGTCCTGCGCATAGACGATGTAACGGTGATCCTTGTACATCGAAACATCCGGAAGAACGCCGTTCTTTGCGGTAACTTTTGCTTCAATTGTCTGAGTAGAACTATCATAGAAAACAAAAGTAACGTCCTTCTTCAGCGGAGTCCGAGTGGATCCGGAAACTTCGTTCACCTTCATTCCCTTGAGGGTCACGATGTCCTTCGCATACAGAGTCTTTACGCCCGCATCTTCACTTCCGCTTCCGCCGCACATATCGTCGGAGAATTTGTGGTTGGTGCTGTTCTGCTTTCCATCGATTCTCTTCAGATCAACATAATTGTAATTCAAGCGGCTCATGGAATCTTCTACACTGTATCCCTCCAGGACCGCCTGCCATTTCCCATTGCTGTCCTGTGCGAAGTGGAACGGAATTCCGCCTCTGTCTTTAAACTTCTTGTAAATCGGATTGGAGTCGAAGTCGATTTCATAAGTGTCATTCTCCTCCAGCGTCAGAAGATATTCTACATTTGCCGCACCGATAACGGTCAAAGCACCCTCTCTGTTATAGAGAGTCTTGGACTTTCCGGTGTCCATACGGGTTACCTTCCACGCAAAACCGTTTTCCGCATAGTACCCTTTATCGGAAAGAAGCAGTTCTACCCAACAAGAAGAAGGAGTTGCACAAGGATCCTGTACTTCCGTGGTCTTCTTCACTACAATCTTCTTAACTTCTTTCTCCGGAGCGTTGATTCCTTCGTCATAGTCGTACTCCAGCGGAGCCTTTCCGTCGTATCTTGCGTAGATGCGCTGCAGCTTTTTACTGTTGTATGCACCCACTACGTCATGCGTGTGCCAGAACGGATTTGCGGTATCAAATCCGATTTTGTACTGCACCTCCGAGTACATCTTTACGCCGGAAATTTTTCCATCCTTTACCTTATAGCGAGTGGAATAGGCGCCGCCCCATCCGTTATCCATCAATTTCTGCATATCGATGAGGTCTAGCTCCATGTTCTCATCATCGGAAACCGGGGTGCCGTCTTCGTAAACGACAGGAATATCGGCCACCTTTACTTCCTTGCCCTGTGGAATCGGACTGTCCGCATCGTAGTCCTTCACCACCAGTTTTGTCACCGGTATATCCGTAATCTTCTTTTCTCCAAGGTCATACTTCAACAGCTGGGTAGAATCTTCGTTGACCGCCACTCGAACATAACCATTCTCGTTGTATGCCAAATCATAGTCCCAAGACATGTCATCATCCATGCTGATGCCAATCTTATACGGAACTCCTGCAACCAGTTTAAGATTATGGATTTTTCCATCCTTCACTTCGTAATCGGTTCCGCTGTCACTCTTATCGCTTCTATATGCACTAATCAGGTGTCCGTCTTCCAGCGGCTTTCCGTTCACGTAAGCTACCTTAACGGATTTGATGGTTACAATCTTCTCTTCTGTCGCTTTGACATCCTTTTTCTCCGGAGTCTCCTTCGCTTTCTCCGGAGTCTCCTTCGCATTTTCCTGCGCATCGGTCTTGCCCTGGGTTTCATCCACCGCCGGTGCGTTTGCCGAGGCCCCTGTGTCTGCGTAGACCAGGTGGAACGGCAGTGCGGTCAGCACCATCGCCAGGGAAAGAAGAATTGCAGAGATTCTCTGTGTTCTCTTTCTCATAATTTTCCTTTCTTAAAAAAACAAACAGCATTAAACTAACGCTTTATTCTTCCGTATAATTATATCCAATCTAATATGTTTTACACAATTGGCAATATTTATAATTATTTTTCTAGATACGAAGACGGATACGTATCATTTTTTTCTATACATATCCGCCTTCATTGCTATTTATTTTTCCGGTGTTTCCCGATTCCGCCTATTTGATTCGAATCTTGACGGTTTTCGAGCGATTGGTGCCGTCCAACGTCTTTGCGGTAATTTTTACCGTGCTGTTTTTCTTGGCTTTCTTCTGCACCGAAACCTTTCCCGATGAGGTCACCTTTACGTATTTCGAATTGGATGAATACCGCAGGCTGCGATTGGCATCCTTTCCGGTGGTTTTAATTTTGGCTTTAATCTTTCCGCTCTTGCCTCGTTTGATGGATTTCGGTCCTTTCAAGGAAACGGATTTCACGCTGTGCTTCATGATGCGCACCTTCACCGAGCACTTCTTCCCACTTCCGTCTTTGGCCTTTGCGGTGACGGTTACCGTCTTGCCTTTTCCCTTGGACTTAGTCGTCACCACGCCTTTGCTGTTTACCGTGGCGTATTTGGTATTGCTGCAGGTCCACGTGACGGTGCGGTCGGTCGCCTTCGCCGGGGAGACTTTTGCTTTTAGGGTGGTCTTCTTACCGGCGGCAATCTTCAGAGACGGCGATGCGGCGATGGAGATTTTGGAAACCATGACCTTGGCCGGTGCCTCCGGTTCCCCTTCTTCGTATTTCAGAACCTCATCCCCGAAAACATTCAGGGCCGGCGGCGCAGCCTCTGTACCGCCCTTTTGACCGATTGCGGTTCCGCCGTATGTCCAGTCGGCATCATCCATATTCAAAACCATGGCCGGACGAATCCCCACGTCTGCGGCCTCCACTCTCGTTCCGAAGTAGCGGATAAAGCCCCTGTTGCACACAAACGCTGCATTCCATTCGAACTGCCCCGGGGAACGCATCCACCACATGCTGTTGCCTTCAAAACCCTTTTCGTGATTGCACCACAGTCCCTTCGCCTTGGAGTAGGTGCTGCCCTGAGCGCGCCTGCCTTCGTCCTCCATATCCCGCGCATCCTCCGGCGAACCGGGGTTCGGTGCCGCAACGAATCCATAATACCACGCCAGCCGAGACCGGTACAATTCATCTTCCGACAAAAGAAAGATGCGATCTTCCGTGTCGTTTCCGCCGTTGGTGCCGCAGTCATAATTGTTTTTATTCTCCACGCGCCCGGCAACAATCGGTGCCTGTTGGGCCTCTCTGAATGCTGTTTTTATGAAACCGTTCTTGCTGTAGTCCTTCCCGTCCCGGTTGGCCTCCGCACCGTATCCGTTGAGCCAGCTTCGAATCGTGGACTTTTCCCAGGTGATGTCAGTCTGCATTTCGTTGTACTTCCGATCGTCCAGGATTTTGTCCGCCAGAAGCTGTGCCCATTTCCCCTTTGTGGTGTCCTGCACGTAAAGAACCCGCCAGCGAATCGGTTCGTAGCGGAAGTAATGGTATTTGATTCTGGTATTCCAGAAGTAACGATTGTCAATTTCACCTCTGGAGATGTAGGTCCGGTCCTCCGCCTTCATGCGGCGATACTTGATGCCGTTCAGCACCGTATCCCCATCCGCCGTGTACCTTGCCTTCTCCAGCTTGGCATACACTTCCGGCTCCAGGGAATAATCCGTTTCCGATTTCCAAAGGGTGGTTTTGATTCCGCATTGTCCGGCCTCCCCCACGATTTCCGTCTGCGGATAGTATCCGTAGTAAATGGTATCCCATTGGGTATTCTGGCTGCCTCCGTCCGAGACCAGCTTCGGATTCCGGAGTTCCGGCTTCTCCCCGGCAAAAGCCCCCTGCAGGGAGAGCACCATTACCATCATAAAAAGAATTCCGATCATTCCCGGTTTCCGGATTTTCCGAAATGTCATTCCTCTCATTGTTTTCCTTTTCCTTCCTTTGTGTTGGCATGCCTCGTTGGCGCGCTGTGCACGTTGCGTTTGCGCACTGTGGATGCGCAACCTATTGGCGCGCCGTGCATGTGCAGCATGTTGGCATGTTATGCGTGCACGGCATGTAAATGTGATTGTATTTTATTGCCGGCGCTTTTGCCAATTGAAAAAAGCAATAGGAAATTAGAGCCGCCGGGCCGCATTTTCCTCTTTCCCCAGCCTGCGGTTTGCGTACCGAAACCGAATTCATTGGCTTTCCGGGGAATCGTACGCAAACCCGGACGTCCGCCGGGCCGCATCCAACAATGAAGAAACCGAAGGCGCGCGCCTTCGGTTTCTTTTCTTTCCTATTATTCCCGGTTGCGGCCGGATGCTGCCAGCCGGCCGATCTGAGTTGCCATGTACCCGGCACCGTAGCCGTTGTCGATGTTCACCACTGCCACTCCATTGGCACAGGAGTTTATCATGGTGAGCAGTGCCGTCAGGCCCTGCATGTTGGCGCCGTAACCCACAGAAGTTGGGACGGCGATGACCGGATTTCGCACCATTCCGCCGATCACCGTCGGAAGCGCCCCCTCCATGCCCGCCACCGCAATGACGCAATCGGCTTTGCGGATTTCATCCATGTTATTGAACAGCCGGTGGATGCCACTGACCCCCACATCGTAAAACCGGTCCACTCGGGCGCCAAAGAATTCCGCCGTCTGCGCCGCCTCCTCGGCCACCGGGATATCCGCTGTGCCGCCGGTGCATACCGCGACCCGGCCGCCGGAGACAGTACTGACACCGGAGACGCCGTGCACGCCGGTGGCTCCGCTAACGTCGGAGGTGTCACAACTGCCGGAGACTCCATGCATTCCGGAGGCGTCACCGCTGCGTTCCACCTTCAAGATTCGGGACACCGGGTCATACTCCGCCGCCGGGATGGCTTCCTGTACCAGCGCCGCCTGGTGCGGCGTGGCCCGCGTGCCGAACGCCCGGCCCTCCAGCTCCGTGATTTTGCGGTAAATTGCCACCAAATAATCGTCCGGCTTCCCGCTGCAGAAAATCACCTCCGGAAAACCCGACCGCTCTTTCCGCTGGGTGTCCAGCCGGGCGAACCCCATGTTGGCATAGCCCTTCCCCGGCCGCTCATCGATCTGGCGGATTTTCGCCTCCGCAATCTCCAGGGAAATCTCTCCCGCCTTGTACCCTCTCAAAATCTCCTGAATATCCATACGCTCTGCCACTCAAAATATGATTAAATATACTCATATCGAGATAATGTAAGTTCTCACGAACATTACT
>OIYV01001679.1_pt1 | contig 10332 bp, 10 predicted proteins | sample 1588251 | NCBI WGS metagenome assembly OIYV01 (sample SAMN03283282) | human gut metagenome | biome: human-associated habitat; material: feces | host: Homo sapiens | place: Peru | collected 2012
CTTTTTTAAACTCTTTTTTAAATCTGCTAGTATATTGTACGTGGTACTTGGTATTTTCTAAATTAAGCATATTAAGACTTTAAATCCTTTAACATTTCGTACATATTAGTATAACTCTTTGCTTTTATTTTTCCGTTTAGTATATCTTCACCTTCTTGTAAAGCTTCTAATAATTCTTTACTTGGTCTAGGATTTACTACTTCAAAAGGTACGCCATCTTTATTAATTAATTGTTTTATTGCCATATTGACGTATGTACTCATATTTAATCCCAAATTACTTAAAATACTAGTTGCTAACTCCTTGTCTTTTCTATCTACTTGTACGCTTATAGCAGTTGTTAAACTTTCCATATCAGCACCTCTTTCATAGTTAAAATAATAACATAATTTATATAAAATGTCAAGTTATTATATGTGTGATATATTATATTTTATATAATTCTAATATATATTATGCTTTAATAATAAAAGAATATACATAAAAAAGTATTTATTTTATTAATTTATATATTCTTACGACTTTGGAGGTACTCAAAAAAGAAAATAATTTTGGAAATAATATAGTAAAAATCTATTAATCGTGGTATAATTTATACTCAAGAAGGAGGAATAATATGAAAGTTAGAACAAGATATGCTCCAAGTCCAACTGGGTTTATGCATATTGGTAATTTAAGAACAGCAATATTTGAATATTTACTTGCTAGAAAGTATGATGGAGATTTTATTTTAAGAATTGAGGATACAGATCAAGAAAGAAAAGTCGAAGGTGCAGTAGAATTTATTTTAAATACACTTAATATGCTTGGACTTCATCCAGATGAAGGTGCTGGTGTAGGTGGTGATTTTGGACCATACTACCAAAGTGAAAGACTAGATATTTATAAAAAATATGCTGAAGAGTTAGTAGAAAAAGGCGATGCATATTATTGCTTTTGTGATGAGGAAAGACTTGAAAAGTTAAGAGAAATTGCTACAGCAAGAAAAGTTCCATTTACATATGATGGACACTGCTCACATATTCCTATAGAGGAAGCAAGAAAAAGAATTGCAAATGGTGAAAAATATGTTATTCGTCAAAAAATGCCTAAAGAAGGAGTTACATCATACATTGATACTGTTTATGGTGAAATTAAAGTTGAAAATAGTGCTTTAGAGGATCAAATACTTATTAAGTCAGATGGATTTCCAACATATAATTTTGCAAATGTAATTGATGATCATTTAATGGAAATTAGTCATGTTAACAGGGGTAATGAATATTTATCATCAACACCTAAATATTTACTTTTATATAAAGCGTTAGGTTGGGAAAGCCCTGTATATATTCATCAACCACTTGTAATTAAGGCGGATGGCACTAAAATTAGTAAAAGAAATAAAGATGATAATTTAATGGATTTAATTAACAGAGGTTTCCTTCCTGAGGCAATCATTAATTATATTGCATTAATCGGTTGGTCTCCAAAGGAGAATAAAGAGTTCTTTACTTTATCTGAACTTGAAAAAGAATTTGATATTCATAGAATTTCTTCAGCTCCAGGATGTTATGACATAAAAAAACTTGAATGGTTCAATGCTCATTACATTAAAGAAATGGATGATGAAAGATATCTAGAGTGGATTAAACCATTTTTGAAATATGATATATCAGATAAGAGTGAAGACTGGGTAAGAATGCTACTTTTAACATATAAAACACATATTAATTGTGGTGAAATGATTAATGATGTTGTTAAAAATTTCTTTTTTGAAGGGTATGAACTTGATGATGAATGTAAAGCATTTCTTGCAAGTGATGATATTATTCCAGTGGTAATTGACACATTTGCTCGTGAAATCGAAGCAATTAAAGATTTTACTACAGATAATATTAATATTGCAATTGATAATGTAAAAACAAGTTTAAATGTTAAAGGTAAACTACTTTATATGCCACTTAGAATTAAGGCAAGTGGATTTATGCACGGACCTGAACTTGACGCTTGTATATATTTACTTGGTAAAGAAAAAACACTTGAAAATTTAAGAAGGTAAATCCTTCTTTTTTAATGGACATAAATTAAAGTTTTAACCTTTTTGTTTTAATTAAAATATAGTATAATAGTGATTATGGAAGGTGATGTTTATGAAAATTTATAATACTTTAAGTCATAAAGAAGAAGTATTTATTCCTTGGGAAGAAGGAAAGGTAAGTTTTTATACATGTGGACCAACAGTTTATCATTATGCTCATATAGGAAATATGCGTAATTACATTGGTCACGATATATTAGATAAAACACTTAGATTTATTGGCTTTGATGTAACGAGATGTATGAACATTACTGATGTTGGACATTTAACCTCAGATAGTGATTCTGGTGATGATAAGATGGTAGCAAGTGCTAAAAAAGAACATAAAACAGTACTTGATATTGCCTCATTTTATACAGATGCATTCTTTAAAGATTTTGATGCTCTTAATTGTAAAAGACCTGAAATTGTTAGTAATGCTACAGATAATATAGATGAATATATAAAAATAATAACTAAACTTTTAGAAGATGGTTATGCTTATAAAGCTGGAGGTAATGTTTATTTTGATACTTCAAAATTAAAGGATTACTATGTTCTTACTAACCATAAAGAGGATGATATGGTTGTCGGAGCAAGAGAAAGTGTTGAATATGATGCAAGTAAAAAAAATCAAGCAGACTTTGCTTTATGGTTTACTAAATCAAAATTTGATAGTCAAGAATTAAAATGGGAATCACCATTTGGAACAGGTTATCCAGGATGGCATATTGAATGCTCAGGTATATCAATTAAATATCTTGGAGAGCATTTAGATATACATGGTGGGGGAGTTGATAATATTTTTCCACATCATACTAATGAAATTGCTCAATCCGAAAGTTATTTAGGACATAAATGGTGTAATTATTGGTTTCATAATGAACATTTAAATGATGAATCTGGTAAAATGAGTAAAAGTAAAGGAGATATTTTAACTGTTAGCTCTTTAATAGAAAAAGGTTATAATCCACTTTCTTTTAGGTTTATGTGTTTACTTTCACATTATCGTAGACAACTTACATTTTCTTATGCTTCACTTGATGGTGCTCAAAATGCTTATTTAAAATTAAAAAACAAAGTATTATCATTAAAGGATGATGGATTAATTAATGAAGATGCTTATAAATTTTATAATGAAAGATTTACATCTTGCCTTGAGGATGATTTAAATACAGCAAATGCTATAACACTACTTTATGATTTATTAAAGGATGAACATCTTAATGGTGCTACAAAATTATCTTTAATTAATAGATGGGATGAAGTATTATCACTTGATTTAACTAAAGAAAAAACTCATGGTCTTGAGGAAGAATATATAAAAGAAATGATAGAAAAAAGAACAGAGGCTAAAAAAAATAAAGACTTTACTTTAGCGGACTCTATAAGAAATGAACTTTTAAAACAAGGTATCGTTTTAAAGGACACTAGAGAAGGAACAATTTACGAGGTGAAATAATGGAACTAATTTTATTTATTTTAATAATAATATTACCTTTAATCGCAGATATTTTTGTTAGAGTTAATTATAGCATTAATTTAAAAAAAGAAAATTCTAAAGGTATGACTGGAGCAGAGATAGCAAGAAAAATACTTGATAAGCATGGACTATCTAATATTTATGTAGTAGCAACAAATGGTTATTTAACAGATCATTATGACCCAAAAAGAAAAGTAATTAGACTTTCAAAAGATGTTTATGAGGGAAGTAGTGTATCAAGTATGGCTATTGCATCTCACGAATGTGGACATGCTATTCAAGATAAAGAAGGATATTTATTTTTAAGATTTAGATCATTAATTTTTCCAGTGGTTAATGTAGCAACCTCAATATCTTATTATATTATATTAATTGGTTTTATATTTGAGATGCTTGATTTAGTTTATATAGGAATAGGACTTACAACTATTGGGCTATTTTTCCAAATTATAACTTTACCTGTGGAATTTAATGCAAGTAAAAGAGCAGGAAAAGAAATAGATGCAATGCATTTAACAAATTCCGAAGAAAAATCCGGTATTAAAAAAGTTCTTGTTAGTGCTGCACTTACTTATGTAGCGGGTGTACTTACAAGTGCTTTACAGATTTTAAGACTTTTATTAATTGCAAGCAGTGATAGAGATTAATTACCATAATAGGTAATTTTTTCTTTACAATAAAAATGTAAACTAGTAATTTGAATAAATTTATGATAATATTTTTATAGAGTAAAGGGTGAGCATGTGTGAATAATTATATTGACATTGAAAATAAAGATAAATCTATAACAAAAGCCTTTATTATGGGAATGAAGCATTCAAAAAAATATGGCTATGATTTTCTTGTTTGTATTGTTAAAACTAAAGTAGTAATGTATGCCATAAAAAAAGTTAATGATAATTTTTATAAATATGATATAAATAATCTAGTTGTTATAAGTAATTTAAATAATGAATTTCAAGATGAAAATAACAAATATTTAGATACAAATATTTTACCAAAAGTATTAAAACATTATAAATAGTTTTAATATTTTTTTATATACAAATCAATATATTCTTCAAGGGTTAAATCATTTTCATAAATTATTTTTGCATTATCTTTACCTACAAATCTAATATGCCAATTTTCAAATTCATAACCAGTTATATTTTCTTTACCTTTAGGAAATCTAATTATAAAACCAAATTTATAAGCATTTTCACTTAATATTTTATAATCTTCATCAGTAAGTCTTACATCAGATTTAATAGCAATGTTTTTTAAATCAATGGATAGAGCAGTTTGATGTTCAGAATATCCCGGCCTTGCGGAAAATGTATCAGCACTTTCTTTACCATAATTTTTTACATAATTATCATATAATGTTTTTTGAAATGTTTCACTACGGTATGCTGTTGTAGGAAGAAGTTCTAAATTAAAATTATCTTTTATATATTTTTGAAGTTCTAAAAAATTTTCTTTGGCTATCTTTTTCATTGGTACATTATTTCCATAAGCACCTTTTACATAATCTAAATCTTTTGGAATATAACCACTTGGTAAATAGTTATATTTATTTACTAAAACTAAAATGTCATCAGCATTTTTAACTTCATTTGCATTTTCATAAAACTTATAATCTAAATTTAAATTTACATAAGTAATAGTCTTTTCAAAAGAAATATTATTTTTTTCTTTATAATCTATATATCTTTGATAGTTATCTACATTAAAATTTTTTATATTATAAAAATCTTTTATATCAATATAATCAATATTTTTAAGCTTATTTATGTTTTTATCACTTAATGAAAATATATAATTTATTTCATCACCAGAGTAGCCTTTGGGTAAAAAAGTAGTAAGTACCATACTAAAATTTTTCTGATTATCAAATTTTATTTTATCATATTCATCTTTGTATTTTTCATCATATATTCCATTTAAATAAACATATTCAAGTGTTTTTGAACTATACTCCTTAAAGGCATTTTTACTTTTATTAGTTTCTAAATAAATACCCAATCCTAACATAATAATAATTAATATAAATAATATTTTTTTCTTCATATTATAAGTATATTATAAATCTCAATAAATTAAAAGTACTAAAAAACTAGTAAATAATTGGCTTATTTGCAAGTTCTTTTTTATATTCATTTTTGCTAGTTAACATATCATAAATAATACTTGCTTTAATATCTAGTTTATAAATGATAGAGTTTTTATCTGGCTTAAGTGGAATACCAATATCTTTTTTTATACTATTTAAATACTTTTTACCATTTTGACTTAAACCAATTATATTTAAATAAGAAATATCTTCTTTAGTATATTCTTTTTTTATTCCAAGTAAAATATGAATAAGCATTCTGTTAAGTTTGTTATAGGTATATTTTTTTGACTTTAATATTTTTAAAAGTTCTTCCATACTATTAACATTTTGAATATTATTTTTTAGCATATTATATAAGTTTATATCTACATCTAAAATATCAGATATATTATCATTAAGAATTGTAATTTTAATTAGATTAAATAATAAAGTTTCATCATAAGTACATATTTTTTCTTTTGAAAGAGTAGGTAAATGTTTTGATATATCAATATTATCCTTTATTTTTTGCCTTATATTCGAAGCACTAACAATTTCCTCACAAGAGGCAGTATCTAAATAATCATTAGTTCTTTGAATAGTTTCGGCTTTAATATTAAAATTGTTTTTGATAATTGATTTAATGTAGCATATCCCTAAAAGATCATTAGAGTTATATGTAAATGATTCATTTATAACTTTACTAAGGGCAGTGGGGTAATTAATACCACTTTTTAGAGTCTCTTTTAAATCTTCGCTTTCATCAAGTTCTAGAGACTTTTTAGCAAGTAATGTAAGTTTATCTATATCATTTGTTTCACTACCAAAAATGATTTTATTAACTTTTAAATAGTTAAGCAATTTAATAGAGATATCAGCAAAAGTATCAGCACTTTGAACACCATATAAAGTAGGAAGACTTATTACTATATCAACTCCATATTCTAAAGCTAAACCTGCTTTATCATACTTTGAGATAATTGAAACTTCACCTCTTTGTAAAAAGTATCCATTAAGTACTAAAACAAGTAAACTATCTGGATATTTTTCTTTAATTTTATTGATATGGTACAAATGACCATTATGTAGCGGATTATATTCCGCGATTAAACCTATTATTTCCATGAACTTAATATATAAAATATTTGCATATTTGTCAATTTATATTTATAATAATTGTGAAAGGAGAAGTTATGATTATATGTGTATGTGGGCCTACGGGAATAGGTAAAACAAGACTTTCAGAAACTATTGCAGAAAAATTTGATGCAATAGTACTTAATGCTGATGCAACGCAAATTTATAAAGAACTTGATATAGGTAGTGCTAAAATAACTAAAGAGGAAATGGGTGAAAGAGAGCATTTTTTATTTGATATAGTTAGTCCAAATGAAGACTATAGTGTAAGTGATTATCAAAATGATGCCAGAAATATTTTAAATAAATATGAGGGTAAAAATATAGTTATTGTCGGAGGAACAGGACTTTATATAAAAGCTTTATTATACGATTATAAATTTGAGAAAATGCATAAAAATAATTATGATAATTTAACTAATGATGAACTTTTTGCTTTAGCAAATAAAAAAGATCCTAATCATAACTTACATAAAAATAATCGAGTAAGATTAATTAATTTTTTAAATCGTGAAAATAATGAAACTAATAAAGATGTTCCTATATATGATGCACTATTTATTGGTCTTACATGTGATAGAGATGTTTTATATGATAGATGTAATAAAAGAGTAGATAAAATGCTTGAAAATGGACTTTTAAATGAGGTAAAAACTTTATATGAAAAATACCCTGAAAGTAATATTTTGAAACGAGCAATTGGTTATAAAGAAATAATAAAGTATTTAAATAATGAAATAACTTTTGAGGAAGCACTAGATTTAATTAAGAAAAATACTAGACATTATGTAAAAAGACAATATACTTGGTTTAATAATCAATTACCAGTTACTTGGTTTAATACAAATTTTGATGATTTTTCTCAAACTGAAAATGAAGTTATTAATTTTATTCAAACAAAAAATAAAGAGTAGGTTCTTTATTTTTTTAGTTCAGTAATTTTATCATTAAATTCTAGGTAATAATTTTTATCAAAGTTATGTTCTTCGATTTCTACTTTTCCAGAATCAACCTCCATAAGTGATTTAGTATCAATTAAAAAGTATTTATGATATAAATAATCTTTACCATCATCACTAACAGGATCATCCCAAGTTAAGTCTAAATGTAAAAATTTTCCATCAAGATTTACTGCGTTCCAAATATGTCCATTCGAGGAACTTTTAGAACTTTTAGTGGTAGCTATTTTATAGTTTGGTATACCTAACTTTGTTAAATAAATAGCCATTAAATCTGTATATCCATTACAAGTTGCATATCCCTCGAATAAAGGTCCATATGCAATATAAGATAAATATTTACTATCTCCATTTTTATTTCTTTCAACATCATATTTTGCATTATTTATTATATAATCATGTAATACCTTAATCTTTTCATAATTTGTCATATTATCATTTACAAGCTCTTTTAACAAAGAGTTTGTTTTATTTTCAATTTTTTTGATTTGCTCTTTATTATATAAATAATTTATTTCAATAGTTATTTCACCAGACTCCATTATACTTGTTTTAATATTTGTAAAACTATTATAGGGATGAACATAATTATTTATATGAGTAAGAGTAATATCATCTTTAGAAATGTTTTCTACATCATTAATACATTTTTCATATTCACTAGGGCAATAAAATGTAAAAAAGTCCCAACCATAATTAATAGTAGTGTAGATTATTTTTAATAAATCATTATAAGAGTATGGTACGAAACTATCAGTATTTTGAATAAAAATAAAGTTATCCTCTTTTGCATATTCATTTTTATCTTTTATAATTACCTCTTGATTACCTGTAATTTTTTTTGCAATAAAATCACTTATATAATTTGATTTATATGATATAACTAATAATAATAAAGCGCATATAATGCTAATAATAAATTTCTTCATAAGAATATTTTAACAAAAAATAGGCAATAAAAAAAGCAGTTTTTACTAACTACTTCATATTTTTGATTTTTAATGATAATCTTGATTTTTGTCTATCAGCAGTGTTTGATTTGATTAAGCCTTTGCTTAATGCGCTATCGCATGCTTTTTGAAAATCTTTATATAACTTAGAAGCGCCTTCTTTATCTTCAGCGGCAATTAATTTTTCTATATCTTTGATTAAATTTTTAACTTTAGCTTTTGCTTCATGGTTATTATCAGTTTTTTTTGCGATAACTTTAATTGCTTTTTTTGAACTTTTGATATTTGCCATAATTTTTCTTCCTTCCTTTTTGCATAACTATTTTATCAAATGTTTTGGTAACTTTCAAGCACTTTTGCATTAAAAAACATTAAATTTGAAAGTTTACAATAAAAAAATTATTAAGTTATTCTAAAAGTTTTGTTTTATTAAATGTCATTTAGATATGAAAATATTCAATTTGGACTTGGTATATAACATAAATTATGTTAAAATAAACGAGAAGTGGTGATATTATGGAAAGAAATTTTACAGAACAAGAATTAGTTAGAAGAAATAAACTTGAAAATTTAGTAAATCTAGGTATTGATCCTTTTGGACATAGATTTGAAAGAACTGGTTATGCTTTAGATATAAAAGAAAAATATCAAGATATTTCTCATGATGAATTTGAAAATAGAAATGATATTGAGGTTGTTGCCGGAAGAATTATGTTTATAAGAAAAATGGGTAAAGCATCATTTTTCTCAATTAAAGATAGAACTGGTAATATTCAAATATATATTTCAATTAATGATGTAGGTGAGGAAACATATAATTTATTTAAAACAGCTGACCTTGGTGATATAGTTGGTGTTAAAGGTAAAGTTATGAAAACTGGAACTGGTGAAGTAACTATTAAATGTTTAGAATATACTCATTTAGTTAAAGCACTTAAACCATTACCAGAAAAATTTCATGGACTTACTGATATTGAGGAAAGATATAGACGTAGATATGTTGACCTTATTATGAATGAAGAATCAAGAAAAGTTGCCTATACTAGACCTAAAATTATTAGATGTATTCAAAACTTTATGGATAACCTTGGTTTTACTGAGGTAGAAACACCTGTACTTCAAACACTTCTTACAGGAGCTAGTGCAAGACCATTTATAACACATCATAATACACAAGATATTGATATGTATTTAAGAATTGCTCTAGAACTTCCTCTTAAAAGATTACTTGTTGGTGGTATGGAAGCTGTTTATGAAATAGGTAGAACTTTTAGAAATGAAGGTATGGATCCTAAACATAATCCAGAGTTTACTTTAATGGAAGCTTATCTTGCATATTCAGACCTTGAGGGTATGATGGATATGACTGAAAAAATGTATCAAGAAATTGCTACAAAAGTTATTGGTAAAATGGAATATAATTGGTGTGGTTATGATATTAATTTAACTGGACCTTGGAAAAGAATAAGTATGGTTGACTCTATTAAAGAGGTAACTGGTATTGATTTTTCTAAAGAAATGACAGTTGAAGATGCTTTAAAGCTTGCTAGTGAGCATCAAATTGAAGTTCAAGAGCATGAACATACAGTAGGACATATTATAAATTTATTCTTTGAAAAATATGTTGAGGAAACTTTAATTCAACCAACATTCTTATATGGTCATCCAGT
>OIYV01001680.1_pt1 | contig 10328 bp, 8 predicted proteins | sample 1588251 | NCBI WGS metagenome assembly OIYV01 (sample SAMN03283282) | human gut metagenome | biome: human-associated habitat; material: feces | host: Homo sapiens | place: Peru | collected 2012
TTTGTGGAAGCTTCTTTTACCACCTTTGTCACTTATACTCTGGATGGACAACTGCATAAAGAATTTTTTGATTCCGAACAGGAACCCCTGCGGACGTACTGTCTGTGGGAAGATGTACAGGCACAGTGTTTTTCCATAATCAAGGGAAAACGCACGCCTTTGAATTTTAAGATTGTCTTCCAGCTCTCCTCTTTCAATGTGGAAAAGCTGCTCTCGCAAAGCGGTATTGCACTGAAACCGGAAGACATCTACGGACTGTACCTGAACTGTCAGTTTGACGGGAAGCAGCTTCTTTGTACTACCGGTACTTCTCTGAAAATTTTCACTCTGGACAAACAGCTGGATCGGGTGTGGGATGAAATGGTTCGAAAATTTTTTCGGAAAAATCAGGTGGCTTTTGAGGATGCATAACAGGTCGAACTACACTTCAACAGATTTATCCATTATCGAGATGTCATAGTCTCATACACTATATAGCAAAACGGGAAACTCTTTGCATCGAGTTTCCCGTTTTGTTTGTTTTTATCAACTGGCAGTCTTTCTGTCAGCTGGTTTATGTTTTCCCTCTTTATGTTATCTGTGATTTCTGTATGTTTATCTCAAAATAGATCCCTGCAGATTACCATCCTGTCCGAATGCTCCGGACTGATCCTGCTGGCCATCCTGTGCAGTGGTTGAAGTATCTGCCTTATCCAGTGTGATCGTCAGTGTTTTTTCCACGTAACTTCCGTTATCCGCGATTTTTACAACCAGATCTACTGTCTCTCCTGCTGCGTAGTACTCCAGCTGACTCTTCAGGTCATCCATGGATTTTACTGAAGTTCCATCAAATTTTGTGATGACACTTCCGGATGTGATGCCGGCTTTTTCAGCGGCACTTCCTTTTTCCACTTCTGCTACATAGACACCCTGTGGAATACCGTAAGCTTCTGCGATAGAACTGTCCACCGTCTGTCCTTTGATGCCCAGAGCTGCTGCCTGATCAGAACTTACTTTTGTTCTTGTCTGGCGGTTCATCAGATCTTCAAAGATCGGAGAAGCGGTGCTTACCGGGATCGCATATCCCATACCTTCTACTTCTGTGGATGCCAGTTTTGCGGAGTTGATACCGATAACCTGACCCTGCATATTCAGAAGAGCTCCACCACTGTTACCAGGGTTGATTGCTGCATCTGTCTGGATAAATCCATTCTCAGAGTCGGAGTCTTCCAGCTGACGATTTACCGCACTTACAATACCGGTAGTTACAGACTGTCCATAGCCCAGTGCATTACCGATAGCAACCACCTGTTCACCTACCTGCAGCTGATCGGAATCTCCAATTTCTGCAATCTTGATCTGAGACATTGTGTCATCTGAAATATCGGAAAGTTTGACTGCGATAACAGCCAGATCGTTGTCGGAATCGGTTCCTTTTACAGTTGCTTCGTATGCCTGATCATCAACGAAGCATACGGACAAAGTATCTGCATCTTCTACTACATGGTTATTGGTAGCGATCAGAAGTTCGCTGTCATTCTGTCCGATAATAATACCAGAACCCTGACTTTCTACTTCCTGCTCCTGTGCACCACCGCCTCTTGAAAACATGCTGAAATAATTCTGCACTTCCTGTACAGATTTATTGGTGATTGCAACAATCGATGGCATTGCATTTTTAGCGATAGAAGAAACATCCAGGCTCTGTCCGGAAGCACTGCTGCTTGTGCTGCTTGATGATGTTGTGGTCTGCAGTGTGGTCTTCGCTGTTTCCTGTTTGCTGTTGTTGTCTGTCTGTGTAGACTGTGCTTTTGCTGTCGCACCGGTTGCATAAGTAACTCCGGTAAACACACCCCCGGCTACGCCTCCGAAAAGTACGGCACTCAGTGCTACCGCACCGATCTTCTTTGCCCATTTAGCTCCGTTTCCATTTCTCTTTCCCGGATGTTTTTTCGGCTCTATCGGTGTATTATTCTGCGGTTCATTTCCCTGCTGGTTCCAATTATAACTTCCATATTCTTCCATAAGTCATTCCTCCTGTTTATGTAAATGTATTCTTTTATTTTTCTTTATTTCTTTCTTCTTTGTTTATGGCTATAGTATAGAAAAGGTTTGTGGTCAATTTGTTATCAAAATATGTTTATTTTGTGAAATAGTTCAAACTATGCTATAATCATTTTCAGTGAACAGGCACAGACACAGCCTGTTTATAAAAAGAACGATAATCCATGTACTCCCGAGATCTTTCCGGGTTCGATTTTGTGAGTACATCATCACACAGGAGGTTGTTTTATTATGCAGAAAATTACAAGTTTTACTATTGATCACTTAAAACTTCAGCCGGGCGTATACGTATCCCGAAAAGATCCGGTAGGTGATTCCCTGATCACCACCTTCGATATCCGTATGACATCCCCAAATGAAGAACCGGTTATGAATACCGCAGAGATGCACGCCATCGAACACCTGGGCGCCACCTTTTTAAGAAATCATCCGGACTTTGGCTCCAAAATCATCTACTTCGGACCAATGGGCTGCCGTACCGGATTCTATCTCCTTCTGGCAGGTGACTACACTTCCAAAGACATCGTCCCGCTTCTGACCGAGATGTTTACCTTTATCCGCGACTTCCACGACGAAGTCCCGGGCGCATCCCCAAAAGACTGCGGCAACTATCTGGACATGAACCTGCCCATGGCCAACTACCTGGCCAACCGCTTCCTGACCGAAGTCTTAACCGACATCAAAGAAGATCGCCTGGTATACCCGGAATAAATACTTTCATTGCTATCCAGCAGTGAACATTGTTGCAAAAGTTGCAAAATATCAGATACTATAAAAAGGAAGATAGCAGTACCTCTTAACGTACACAACTATCTTCCTTTTTATATCTTTATATCCTAAATTTATTTAGAACTCTTTCTTATCACTTATTAATGAATAGTTCTCCACCCTCTTCGGAAAAATCTCCCCACACCAGCCACAAGAGTTCTCGCCAACGCACAGCGGCAGTCATTGCTTCGGTCTGCAGGCAGCACTTTGTGGGCGGTTAGGGGAAGCTTTGAGATCCGACGCTTACGCAGGCTTTCGCGAGGGTCCACTGACCCTCGTGAACTATAGCCGAAGTTAGCGGCTAGCTCAAAGTTCCCCTGCCCACGCTGCCAGCAGACCGAAGCAATGACTGCCGCGTCCCCCCTCCATCAAAACTCTTTTCTCCTATTTTTTCGAGTAAAATACGCGTTCAAGACACAGCCCCTCTGCCGGCGCCGTAACGCCCGCAAACTTCCGCTCCATCCTCTCAAGCAGCTCCGGCATACTGTCCGCATCCCTCTTATGCTGCCCAACCTCAATCAAAGTTCCGGTTAAGATTCTGACCATATACTGAAGAAACCCATTTCCCGTATACACAATCCGTATCTCATGCTCCGACTCTTCAATCACTATATCCGTAATCGTCCGCACCGTAGATTTCTTCATCTTCGGATTGCCACAAAAGGATTTAAAATCATGGGTTCCCACCAGATCCTGTGCTGCCCGGCGCATCGCCTCCACATCCAGAGCTTCCCCCAGATGATACCGAAACTTCCGGTCAAACACCGATTTCTGCTCATCCGTTCCGATCCGATAGGAATAACATTTTCCTTCCGCCCAGAGTCTTGCATGAAACCGTTCCGATACCGGTTCCACGGACTTTACACAGATATCTTCCGGCAGATACTGATTCATATATTGCAAAATCTCCTTCGGATCCCATTTCTTTGCCAGATGCACACTGGCTGTCTGATTCTTTGCATGGACCCCGGCATCCGTCCGCCCTGCTCCGTCGATCTCAATCTCTTTTTCTGTCATTCGGGATAATACCTGTTCCAGCTTTCCCTGAATCGTCTGGGTGGTTTTCTTCTGTCTCTGCCATCCCTCGTAACGGGTTCCTTCATATTCTATTGTCAGCAAATAATTCATAGATCTCTTACTCTTTCCAGTTTTTTACTTCATCGAACTCTGCCAGGATCTCCTGTGACGGTTCTTTTGTACAGAGGCTGAAGATCACAATGCAAAGAATACTGAGTGCAAACCCAACCGCAAGTGAATACAGCCCGGTCGCAGTTCCAAGTGTCTGTCCATGTACCAGTGGCAGATAATCCCATATCAGAACTGCACCGCCACCGGACACAATACCTGCTACTGCTCCGGCAAAATTCGTTCTTCTCCAGAACAATGACATCACTACGATCGGTCCAAACGCCGAACCAAGACCTGCCCAGGCGTTGGATACCAGACCCATAATACTGTTGTTCGGATTCCATGCGATCAAGAACGCCAGCAATGCTACGACCAGAACCGTGAAACGGCTCACTTTCAATACTTTCTTCTCATCCGAATCCGGTTTCAGAATATCCTTATAAATGTCCTTAGACACAGAGGAAGCCGTAACCAGAAGCTGTGAATCTGCTGTCGACATGATAGCCGCCAGGATACCGCACAGGAAGATTCCACCGATAAACGGCAGGTTCGTGTCTTTTGTAAACATTTTTGTGATCATCTCGATAAAGACGCTTTCTGCGGAAGCATTTCCCTCCGTTCCAAGAATTGTCGGAAACAGATAGGCACGACCGATAATACCAATCACTACAGCTGCTGCCAGAGAAATCGTTACCCATATAATAGCAATTACTCTCGATTTTCTCAACTCTTTCTGATTCTTTACCGCCATAAATCGAGTCAGAATATGCGGCATTCCACAATATCCCAGCCCCCAGGCCAGCTGTGAGATAATCTCCACTGCGGTATAAGGCCGGTCACCATTCCGAAACAGACTCAGATACGCCGAAGCACCGCCCGCAACACCACTTTGGTCAAGAATCGGCTTTACCAGATCCCCACCTACCATAAAATATGCAGCGATGGGAACCACCAGCAGTCCTACTAACATCAGACTTCCCTGAACAAAATCAGTTACGCAAACTGCCATGAAACCACCCATAAATGTATAGATCAGGATAACCGCCGCACCGATGGCCAGAGCCACATGATAATCCACACCGAATACAGAGTTAAACAATTTTCCACCGGCAGACAGTGCAGACGCTGTATATACCAGGAAAAAGATAACGATCACAATCGAAGATACCAGAAGCAGTACTCTTTTTTTATCACGGAACCGGTTTTCAAAGTATGCCGGCAGTGTCAGGGAGTTATTTGCCTTGATCGTATATTTTCTCAGTCGCGAAGAAATAAACACCCAGTTGCAGACTGTTCCGAGAAACAGTCCGATCGCGATCCATGACTGTCCTGTTCCCAGTGCGTACACGGTTCCCGGAAGTCCCATCAACAGCCAGCCACTCATATCCGACGCCTGTGCCGACAGCGCAGCCACCCAGCCGCTCAGCCCTCTTCCGCCAAGAAAATAATCCTCTGAGTTATTCGTATTTTTCATGTAGATTGCACCGATCACAATCATCAGCATCAGATATGCCGCAAACGCGATCAGGATTACTATGGTATCTGTGTTACTCATTCCTTTTTCTCATCCTTCCTTTATGTCATTATGGTACCGGATTGTTCTGTACTTTGTACTTTCACAGTCCGTAAAAATATTTGTAATCCATTATCCCTAAAACTTCCTGTCTTGTCAATCATTTTTGCTTTATTTTTTTATCATATTACCATATTAAAGCATTATATGTATAAAATCACCCGAATACAGATTTATTTTCTCCGTATCCGGGTGTCTTTTTTCTTTATTTTGCTGCGATTGCTTCGATCTCGATCAGACCGCCCTTCGGAAGTCTTGCAACTTCCACACAGGAACGCGCCGGTGCAGACTCCTTAAAGTATTCTGCGTAGATGGCATTGACCGTTGCAAAGTCATCCATATTGTCCAGAAATACCATGGTACGAACAACGTCTTCATATCCAACGCCTGCTGCTTCCAGAACAGCTCCCAGATTTTTCAGTGCCTGATGGGTCTGTGCCTCGATGCCTTCCGGCAGAGTTCCGTTCTCCGGATCCAGTCCCAACTGGCCGGAAGTGAATACCATATTTCCAGCTTCTACAGCATGTACATAAGGTCCTACTGCTGCAGGTGCTTTTTCAGCAAAAATTGTTTTTTTCATGTTTGTATCCTCCATTCAAATATTCTGCATTTGCATCTTATTATAACATGCTGTGTTCGTTCGTCAAGCATCGGAAACGACTTCATCTTGCTCTTTTTTGCACAATAGAATATAATAAACTTACCAAATATTTATGCAAAAAAACGAAGGGGGAACGAAATGAAACACGAAAAAGACTGGTATAAGGATCTGGTAATCTATCAGATCTACCCAAGAAGTTTTAAAGACGGCAACCATGACGGAATCGGAGATTTGAAAGGAATGATTGAAAAACTTGATTATCTGCAGGAACTTGGCATCAATGCGGTATGGATGTCCCCGGTATTCGCTTCACCAAATGTGGATAACGGATATGATATTTCCGATTACACCTCCATCATGGAAGAATTCGGAACCATGGAGGACTGGGATGCTTTCCGGGACGGGGCACATAAGCGGGGGATTGCGATTATCATGGATCTTGTATTGAATCACTCTTCTGACAGACATATCTGGTTTCAGGAATCCAGAAAATCCCGCAACAACCCTTACAGTGATTATTATATCTGGAGAGATCCTGCTCCTGATGGTGGTGCACCGAATGGCTGGATGTCCGTATTTGGCGGAAGTGCCTGGGAATATGTGGCGGAGCGTGGACAGTATTATCTGCATTTTTTTGCAAAAGAACAGCCGGATCTCAACTGGGACAATCCGGAGACAAAAGAAAAAATCTTTGATATTATCCGCTTCTGGAACGAGAAAGGCGTGGATGGCTACCGCATCGATGCCATCAGTTATCTGGATAAAGGACTGGATGGCCGCGCCAATCCAAACGCACAGTTTGGTACCGTCGCCTGTGTGAACCTGGAAGGAACACATCGTTATATCCGGGAAATGGTTGCAACGACCATGACACCTGATCATCTGATGAGTGTCGGAGAGGTTAATATCAATAACGATCAGGATGCCATCCATTACTCGAGTGCTGCCAGCGAAGAATTTAACATGGCAATTCCTTTTGTACCTCCTATCGTGGAGATTCAGACCTGGTCACCGGAAAAAATGAAACGGGATCTTCGTCACGATTATGAACTACTGAAAAAAGACGGCTGGTGGGCACGATTTTTAAGTAATCACGACAAGCCACGCCAGGTTTCTCTCTACGGAAATGATACAACCTTCCGGGAAGTCTCCGCAAAAATGCTGGCATCCTACCTCCATACGCTCCCGGGAACTCCTTTTGTCTTCCAGGGGGAAGAACTTGGTATGACCAATGTTGCTTATCCTTCCATTGAAGATTATGACGATATTGATACCAAAAATGCCTACCATACCATGTTGGAACAAGGGATTACTCCTGAAAAAGCACTGGCAGAAGCTCAACGTATCAGTCGTGATAACGCGCGGACACCGATGCAGTGGGATGACACTTCCAATGGTGGATTTTCCGATCATACCCCATGGCTCGGTGTCAATCCAAACTATAAAGAAATCAACGCAGCCGGTCAGATGGCTGATGATTCTTCTGTCTTTCGTTTTTATCAGAAGCTGATCGCGCTGCGGAAAGAACACCCTGTCATGGCACACGGTGATCTGCAGCTTTGCTGCCCGGAGGACGGACCGGTGATCGCATATACCAGAAGTTATCAGGGCGAATGCTGGCTCGCTGTACATAACTTTTCACAGGAAAACCAGAACTTCCAGTACAACGAAACCGGTCTGCATCCGGAGACTCCGGTACTTTTGTCTAATTATCCGGAACAGGATATTTGTCCGGAAGATAAGATTCTCACTCTGAAGCCATACGAAACTGTGATCTTCCGGTTATCGTGAGACAACATTGTGTCAACCGCCACACATGCATAACAGATAAACACAGAAACATTGCCTTGTTTCTCTTGTTTTTCTGACATCAGCCGATTAAAATAGATTTATCAGGTGCCGACAACTAAAAATGCACCTTTTTATTAGAAGGAGGGTTTTTCTTATGAAACTGCAAAATTACTTTCAGGATCCTTCCTCTTTACATATCGGAACAGAACCGCTTCGTGCCTACTATGTTCCATGTAGAGAAGAAGCAGAAGCCAACGGCGCAGACATGCTGACTGCTTCCCGTGCCATCATGTTAAACGGGAATGACTGGAAATTCAAATTTTATGAAAGTTATCATCGGGTACCGGAAGGCTGCATCGAAGCTGCTGCGGATACCACAGGCTATGATACCATTCCGGTTCCAAGCTGCTGGCAGATTCTTGGATACGATCATAATCAGTATACCAATGTCCGTTATCCGATTCCTTTTGATCCGCCGTATGTGCCGGATGACAACCCGGCAGGTGTCTATGTGAAAGAATTTTCACTGACCGAAGAAGAAGCAGCACAGAAAATTTATCTGAACTTTGACGGCGTGGACTCCTGCTATTATGTATGGATCAATGGAACTTTCGTCGGTTACAGTCAGATTTCCCATTCCGGAAGTGAATTTGATATTACTGACAAAGTAACCGCAGGCAATAACCGCCTGACGGTTCTGGTCTTAAAATGGTGTGACGGAACCTATCTGGAAGATCAGGATAAACTTCGTTTTACCGGTATCTTCCGCGACGTTTATCTGCTGATCCGTCCTGTGGATCATATCCGTGATTATTTTGTCCATACACCGGTAAACGAAGATCTTACCAAAGCTGAGATTCTGGTGGATCTGGAGCTTTGTGGTTCTCCTTCCGTCACTGCAAAACTGTATGCACCGGACGGAGAATTCCTGGCTGTCGCCACGCCTTCTGACGGAAAAGTACAGTTTGCCGTAAATGATCCGGATCTGTGGAACGCAGAACATCCGGCACTGTATACGCTGGTTCTTTCCACACCGGAAGAAGTGATCGCTCAGAAAGTCGGTCTTCGCCGGATCGATATCAAAGGAAATGTCATCTATATCAACGGGATTAATTTCAAGATCAAAGGTACCAACCGCCACGACAGCAATCCGTTTACCGGAGCTGCAGTCACAAGGGAACAGCTTCTGACTGATCTGAAGCTGATGAAGGAACATAACATCAATGCGATCCGCACCAGCCATTATCCAAATGCTCCATGGGCCACACAGATGTATGACAAATACGGTTTCTATGTTATGGATGAGGCTGATCTGGAATCCCACGGATGCACCACACTCTACGGAAGTAAGAGTGAACATGTCGACATGGGCGAAGTACAGTACGAAGAAAGCTATGGCTATCTGATGCGCGATCCTTCTTATGAAAACGCTGTCGTAGACCGTATCCAGCACCTGGTCCACAGAGACAAAAACTGCTCCAGCGTCTTCTCCTGGTCCATGGGAAATGAAAGTGCCTACGGTCCTAACCTGGAAAAAGCTGCCGCATGGATCAAATCTTACGACTCGGATCGTGTCCTGAACTATGAGAACAGTATCTGGCAGCAGACCAACACCGATTATGTCAACGATGTACATGATCTGGATGTCTTCTCCCGGATGTACGCACCGGTGGAATTTATCGATGAGTTCTGCTCCAAAGAAGGCAAAAAACCATTTATCGAAGTAGAATACTGCCACGCTATGGGTAACGGCCCTGGAGATCTGGAGGCTTATTTTGAGCGTCTCTACAAGTATCCAGGCTATATCGGTGGCTTTGTATGGGAATGGTGTGACCACTCCGTCTATATGGGTAAGACTATTGAAGGCAAAGACAAATTCTTCTACGGCGGTGACTGGAACGAGGAAATACATGACGGAAACTTCTGTATGGATGGTTTGGTTTATCCTGACAGAACTCCTCATACTGGATTATTAGAATATAAAAATATTAACAGGCCAATTAGAGCCTTAAGCTTTGATGAAGCTAATAATAAAGTTAAGCTTAAAAACATGCTTGATTTTAAGAACATTAATGAATTCTTAAATATTACTTATAAAATTCATGTAAACGGAGAGCTTATTTCATCTCAGCATTTAGTAATAGATAGCTTAAAGCCAAAAGAAGAAAAATGGTTTGACTTAAATGTTCCAAATATTCCAAATGGAATTTGCACTATTTTATTTGAATATAACGTAAAACAAGATGAATCACTTTATAAAAAGGATATGAACTTAGGACATGATCAATTTATTATAAATGAAGGAAATAACTTATCTTATATAAATGATTTATTAAAGTAGGAAGGTGAATATATGACAATAGCAATTGCATTATTATTATTTGGGATAATTATCCTTATCCATGAATTTGGACATTTTTTATT
>OIYV01001684.1_pt1 | contig 10314 bp, 12 predicted proteins | sample 1588251 | NCBI WGS metagenome assembly OIYV01 (sample SAMN03283282) | human gut metagenome | biome: human-associated habitat; material: feces | host: Homo sapiens | place: Peru | collected 2012
GAAGGATGCCATAAAGAAGTACAAACATTCAAAAGAAAAGTAGTATGGTAATAAATTTTAATCCTAAGTATATACCAGGAGATATTGTGTATAACCACAAAAAAGAAATAATAAGAATTACAAGTTCTTATTTAAAAGGTACTAAATTATTCTATTATAGAGATGGAGAGTGTGGTTGGATTAGAGAGGATGCTATAAAGCCAATCCCTCTTACTCCAGAGATTTTAGAGAAGAATGGATGGAGAACACAAAACAGAAGATACTATTACTTAAATGTAGCAGAAGGGCTTATTTCTTATATTGGGATAGACTTTAAGCATAAATCTAATAAAGGTCATCTATATGTAGAGGTTGATGGAAAGTTAGTTAAGGATGAATCGGTGTCTTTTATTAATGATGATCATATTGTTAGAACAATACAGAGAATTGTTCAGCCTTTAGGAAGGACAATAGATGCGGTTAATCCGATGGTTGATGCGAGACTTAGAGATGGTTCTAGACTTAATGCAATTATTCCACCACTATCTTTGACAGGACCAGTAATTACTATTAGAAAGTTTTCGAAGACGATGAATAGTGTTGATGATTTACTTAGAATGGGATCGTTAACAGCTCATATGGCATTATTTTTACAGGCTTGTGTAAGAGCAAAACTTAATATTATTATTTCGGGTGGTACCGGTACTGGTAAAACGACTTTGCTTAATATTCTTAGTGGATTTATTGATGATGAGGAAAGAATTATTACTATTGAGGATGCGGCAGAGTTAAAGTTACATCAATCGCACGTTATTTCTTTGGAGACAAGAATGGTTAATTATGAGGGTGAAGGAGAAATTACTATAAGAGATTTGGTTAGAAATTCGCTTAGAATGAGACCAGATAGGATTATTGTAGGAGAAGTTAGAGGAAAAGAAGCATTTGATATGCTTCAGGCAATGAATACGGGGCATGAGGGTTCTATTACAACATTACACGCTAATTCTCCAGAGGATGCAATAAATAGATTAGAGACAATGATGCTGATGAATGATATGGAGTTACCAGTTAGTGCAATTAGAAATTATATAGAGAAGGCTATTAATATAGTAGTACAGATAGAGAGACTTAGTGATGGTAAGAGAAAGATTACTTCAATATCAGAGATAGTAGGAATAAAAGATGGTAAGGTTAATTTGAAGGAGATTTTTGCTTTTAGAGAGAATGGGGTTTCTAATCAGGGAAGTGTTTTGGGAGAGTTTGTAGTATATAAACAGGTACCAAAAGTTTATAATATAATGAAGAGAAAAGGTATTATTTTAGAAGATATGTTTGGTGAATAGAATGGATAGGATTAGTAACTATAAGATAATTAGTTATATTTCGTTATTATTATTAATATGTGTTTGTTCATTTTTAATAGCTAAATATATAGTTAGAGATAGGATTAAGGGAGAAGAGATACCAATAGATACTTCGACAAGAATATAATAGGGATAGGTGGTGATAATTGTGGATATAAAATTGTTAATAGTGTTTATACAGATAATGTTAGCTTTTTTGTTAATTGCAATTATTACAGTATTATTAAGAGTTAATAGTGCTTTTAAGTTAGAAAAGAGAATATCAAGATATAGTGTTAGATATAATGATAGTAATAGTAATGTTTCAATATTTGATAAGGTATGGTCTTGGTATAAGTTCTTTGTTAAAAGACAAAGAAAAAAGATGAGAAAGTTATTTCCAACATTAATTAATAGATATGATAAATATGTATCTAGTGAAGAGGTAAAGGCTGCTGATTATATAACACATAAATTTGTAGTAGCAATAATATTTGTAATACTTACTATTGTTGGAATGGCTATTCAGGGAAAATTTGTTACTTTATTACAGTTATTAATTAGTTTTGTGATAGGATTTTTTATATTAGATATAGGACTAATAATTCAAAATAGAATTAATAGAAAGAAAATTGAAAATGATATGTTAAAAGCAATAATAGTTATGAATAATGCTTTTAAATCTGGAAAATCAACAATTCAAGCAGTAGAGATAGCTAGTAAAAAGTTAACGGGGCCAATAGGATATGAGTTTAAGAAAATCTATCAAGAGATGAAATATGGATTATCAGTGGATGCAGTATTTGATAGATTTTCTAAGAGAGTTAAGATAGAATCAGCGGAATATTTATCATCATCTTTAACAATACTTAATAAAACAGGTGGTAATATAATAGCAGTATTTGATTCGATAGAAAAAACTTTGTTTGATAAGAAGAAATTAGAAGAAGAACTTAAGAATTTAACAACAGTATCAAAGTTAGTAATAAAAATTCTTACTTTTGTACCAGTATTGTTTGTATTTATTATATATATGTTAGATATGGATTATTTTAAACCTTTCTTTGAAAGTACTTTAGGATATATATTGATGTTAATAATATTTTTAATGTTTTTAATATATGCATATCTACTTAATAGGATAGTAAAGGTGGAATAGGTTATGAATAAAGAAGAATTTGTTAGTAGAATATATAGTAGTAGTTATATAGACAAGATTAAAAAGAAAGTAAACTTGTTAGGGATAGGAAATAAGATTAATTCATATGATTTAATTATTACAAGATTAATAACTTCAGTATTTATATTTGTATTAATAATATATATATATAATTATGGATATATACTAGGGCCAATAGTTACTTGTTTATATTATTTTCTATATAATAAAATAGTACTTTCTAATAAGATAAAGAAAAGAACAATTAAATTGGAAAGTGAAGCAATGCATTTCTTTGAAGTATTAACTTTATCTTTAGAAACAGGAAGAAATTTAGTAGAGGCTATAGATGTAACTACTGGAAATGTAGAAGGAATTTTATCAGATGAATTTAAGGAAGCAGTTAGAGAGGTTTCTTTTGGTAAGAGTTTAAATGAAGCATTAAATGATATGCAAGGAAGAATTCCATCGGAAACAGTTAATAATATAATATTATCTTTAACTCAGGCTAATTTATATGGTAATAGTATTATAGAAAATTTATATGGACAAATAGATTTTTTAAGAGAAAAGAGAAAATTAGAGGTAAAGGGAAGAATTAGTAAAGTACCAGTATTAATTAGTGTTATATCAGTATTTTTCTTTATTCCATTATTACTTTTAATAATATTGGGGCCAGTAGTATTAAATTTTTTTGGTTAAGCAAAAAAAATCTTTAAAATTAAATTAATTTATGATAATATTATATAGGAAGAGGTGAGGAAGATGTCAGGACATAGTAAATGGTCGACAATTAAGAGAAAAAAAGGAGCAATAGATGCGGCAAGAAGTAAGGTGTTTCAAAAGTTAGCTAAGGAATTATATGTGGCTGCTAAATCAGGTGATCCAGATCCTGCGAATAATGCTAGTTTAAGAATGGTTGTAGAAAAAGCAAAAGCTGAAAATATGCCAAAGGCTAATATAGAATCTGCTATTGCTAAAGCTGCTAGTAAAGGAGCTACAGAAAATTATGAAGCTCTTAGATATGAGGGATATGGACCTAGTGGAATAGCTATTATGATAGATTGCCTTACAGATAATAAAAATAGAACAGCTGGTTTTGTAAGAAGTACTTTGACTAAGAAAAATGGAAATTTAGGTACTGATGGATCAGTTAGTTATATGTTTAAGAGAAAAGGAGTTATTGCTCTTAATGATAGTTATAATGAAGATAAAGTAATGGAAGATGCTTTAGAATTACCAGTATTGGATATAGTTAGTGAAGATGGTGAGATAACTATTTATACAGAGCCTGAAAAGTTTTTGGAAGTAAAGGATGCTTTAGATAAATTAGGTTATCAAGATTATTTAGTATGTGAAGTTACTTATGTACCAGATAATTATATTTCTTTAGACGAAGAAGGTACTGAGAAAGCAATGTCTTTAATAGAAGCTTTAGAAGATATAGATGATGTACAAGCAGTATATCATAATTTAGATATTTAGGAGTTAAAATATGGATAAGAGTATTGAAGAATATAGAAAAGAAAGAGATGCGATTATATCAGAAATTGGCGAGTTTGATGAAGAAGATTTTGTTAAATCAGGAATTTCTTTGGAAGAATATACTAATCCGAATGCTGAGACAATTAAGAAATTAATTGAATATGTATCTAATGAATATAAACAAACTGCTATTTATAGTGAATAAAAAGTAAGAAGATATTTTCTTACTTTTTTCTTTATATAATAAAAGTGTACTTTTAGTATGTTAGTAAAGGTACATTAGTGAGGGTAATATTTGATGAGTGGGTTATTATGTGATATAATTATTTTGTCTATGAATAAAGGAGATATTTAATGACTAGGGATTATAAGGTTATAACGTTATGTGGATCTACGAGATTTAAAGATGAATTTTTGAGAGTTCAAGAAGAATTAACATTAAAGGGAAATATAGTTATTTCTGTTGGATTTTTTGGTCATACTAAAGATAATTTTGTCTTTGATGCCGGAGTTAAGGAGATGCTTGATGATATGCATAAAAGGAAGATTGATATGGCTTCGGAAATATTTGTTATAAATGTTGGTGGTTATATTGGTGATAGTACGAGATCAGAGATAGAGTATGCGAAAAAGATGGGAAAGAAAATAAATTATTTAGAGAAATAAATATTTTCTTTTTTTCATATTATTTAGTATGAGATTTAGAAGTTATAAAAAGAGTAAGGTTGGGGTAATGATATCTAGAGGGATAATGTTGATAGTTATGTCTATTGTTATGTCTTTGGTAGCTTTGAAGTATTTTTCTGTTAGGGCTAATACGGTTTTATTACCGATGGCCGAGGGAAAACTTAGAAAAATAGTTTCAACAATTATAAATAGTTCGACGAATAATTTTACTTTTGATAGTAGTTTATTTACGATGGATAAGGATCAAAATAATGAGATTAGGATGATTAATTATAATTCTTATGAAGTGACTAAACTTATTAATGAGGTTACTTGTAATATTGAAATGGAACTTGATAAGTTAAATGAGAATAAGGGATCAGAATTAGATAAATATGTTATTTCGGAAGTTCCTTTTGGCTCAATATTTAATAGTTCTTTTTTGAGAGGGCTTGGACCTAAAATTCCTCTTAAGGCGGAGATGGTTGGTAGTATTGTTAGTAATATTGAGACGGAGGTTAAGCCTTATGGGATAAATAATGCTTATGTAGAGACAAGAATTTTTTTGGAGGTTACGGCAATTATTTATTTGCCTTTTGTTAGTAAGGAGATTAAGATTAGTAATATTATTCCGATATCTATTAATATTGTACAGGGAAGTGTTCCTCAGGGGTATATTACAACGTTTAAATAAAAGATGTTACCCTAAGGCAACATCTAAGATCATCATTACGATAAAACCGATTATGGTAAATATAGCCATAAGTTCTTTTTTTTCGTTGGTTTGACTTTCGGGAATTAGTTCTGAGATGACAACGTAGATCATAGCTCCGGCGGCGAATGAGAGGAAGAATGGTAGTAGGAGTTGCATTTTTAAAACGAGTATGGCGCCAATTACGCCAAAGATGGGTTCAACAATTGCAGATAATTGTCCGTAGAAGAAGGCTTTTTTTCTTGACATTCCTTCGCGTAATAGGGGAATTGAGACAGCAGATCCTTCGGGAAAGTTTTGTAGACCAATACCTAGGGCTAACATTAGAGCAGAGATAGTAGTAGCGCCGTTAATACCGTAGTAAGTAGATCCGAAGGCAATACCTACGGCCATTCCTTCGGGAATATTATGAATAGTTATTGATGAGATTAACATTAAGATTCGTTTATTCTTTTTACCAAGAAATTTATTAAAGATTTTATCTGCTAAAAAGAGTAGAAGTCCTCCGGATAAGAAACCGATAGAGGTAATTAACCAGGGATTTAAATTTAATTCACTACTGGTATCTATGGCAGGAGCTAAGAGTGAGAAATATGAGGCAGCAATCATTACTCCGGCAGCAAAGCCTAGCATTGCATCCATCACATTTTTACTTATTTTTTTGAAGAAGAAAACAATAGATGCTCCTAATAGAGTTACTAAATATGTAAAGATAGTAGCTAATAGGGCTTGATAAATATAATTTAAGTTTAAGAACCAATTAAACATATAACACCTCATTAATAGTTTATGGAAATAAGAAGGAAAGGTGTTAGGAAAAAGAGTATTTGCAGATATGAATATTTTTTAGTATAATTTTAATGAGAGGGATGTAATATGGAGAATAATATTTTACTTAGTGAGTTTGATGATAATAGTGAAGCGGTAATTAATCCGGGAGATGTAATAGAGAAAATTCCAATGATACCTAGAGTGGCAGTGACTTGTTTTTCAGAGATACTTTTTAATAGAATTCTTTCTATTAGTAAGCATAGAGTTATTGGAAGACTTAGTAATACAAATGGAAAGAAAGAGATATATGAGATAGAATATAGGGATAAGAAGTTTGTATTTTTTATGATGGGAGTAGGAGCTCCTTTGGCAGTAATGGATATGGAAGATGTTCATATGATGGGAGTAGAGAAGTTTGTTGTTTTTGGTAATTGTGGGGTACTTGATAAGAAGATAGATGATTGTATGATAATAATTCCTAATAGAGCTCTTCGTGATGAGGGAGTAAGTTTTCACTATCAAAGGGCTAGTAGGGATATATTACTTAATAGAAAGTATGTTGATTTGTTTAAGGAAGTACTTAGAGAGAATGAGGTTAGTTTTGCAGAGGGAACTACTTGGACAACGGATGCTTTTTATAGGGAGACTAGAAGTAGGGTTAATAGAAGGCGTGATGAGGGAGCTATTACGGTAGAAATGGAGGCGGCTTCTTTACAGGCAGTAGCTGATTTTAGGGGAATAGATTTTAATATTTTCTTTTATGCGGGTGATAATTTGGATAATTCTTTATGGGATAAGAGAAGTTTATCGGGAGATGTGAAGATAGAGAAGAAAATGGAATTATCTTTATTTGCTTTGGAGTGGGCTTATAGAATTGTGGAGATGAAAGACTAGGAATAGTCTTTTTTGTTTGCTTCTTGTTGATAAATTTGACAATGATAGGAATATTATATATGATATGGTTGTCTAGCTTTCATATTTGAATATGGAGGAATATGTTAAAACTTAGAGGAGTATGTAAGAGTTATTTTGAGGGGAAGAATAAGAGGGTAGTGCTTAATAATATAGATATTGATTTTAAGAAGAGAGAATTGGTTTTTATATTAGGAAAGCGTGGCTCGGGAAAGAGTACGTTACTGAATATTATTGGGGGTAATTTAAGGTGTGATAGTGGAGAAATATATTTAGATAATGCTTTGGTAAGTAAGTTTGATGATAAGTTGCTTAGTGATTATCGTGGGAGTATTATTGGGAATGTATTTCAGGATTATAATTTAATTGATTATATGGATGTAATTAGTAATGTTAATTTGGGATTGACAGGGATGTCTTCTTTAAAGAGAACTTCAATATTGCTAAAACAATTAGGGTTGTTTTCTAAAAGAAATGTACGAGTTAGTAAGTTATCTGGGGGTGAGAAACAAAGGGTAGCTATTGCGAGGGCGATGATTAAGGATCCGGAGATACTGTTGTGTGATGAACCGACAGGGGCACTTGATTCAGAGAATAGTGTGATGATAATGGATATTCTTAAGAAGATATCTTTAAATAAGTTAGTGATTGTTGTTAGTCACGATGTGGATTTGGCTAATAGGTATGCGGATAGGATTATTTATCTTAAGGATGGAAAGACGGAATATGTAAAACAGATTGATAGCAACGTGATGGGGGAAATTAAAAGGGGAGGAATAAAGAGCGGGAATATTTTTAAGATGGCTGTTAAGAATTTATGGTTAAAGAAAGGAAGAACTATTCTTAGTTCTTTGGCGATATCTTTGGGACTTATTAGTATGATTTTGGTAGTACTTTTGGCAAATAATTTTAATAAAGAGTTAAGTGATTTAGAAGAAGAGTTAGTTAGAGTTATACCTGTTAAGATAAGTAATGGGAAATATTTAATGGATAATAAGGGGAAGGGGGATAATAAGAAGATTATTTTAAAGCGGGAAGAAGATTATATTTATAATAATAAGATAACTAGAGGTGATATAGAATTTTTAAAGGGAATAAAGGAGATAAAGGCAATTACTTATAATTATTTAATATCTATGCCAATTGTTAGTGATCGGTATAAGTTAATGGATGATGAGTATTTTTCTGTGATTAATGGGGTTGATAAGGATAGATATGAGGTTATTAAGGGGAGGATGCCTTCTTCAGAGTTTGAGATAGTTCTTAAGGTGGATAATAATGGAATGGTATATGATCAGTTGGTTAAGCCTTTTTTAATAGAGAATGATATTGAAAATGATGATATTATTGGGAGAAGGGTTAGAGTTATTTTGAATGATAGTTATTATGGTGAGGAAGATGGGCATTTTGTTTTACTGGATAATTATCAGGAGATGTATGATAAAAGTGATATTGAACTTACAGTTGTGGGAGTTATTAAGAGTAAGGATGAAGAGGTAGATAATTCTTTATTTTATTATGATGAGAGGTTAATTAACTTTATAATTGATAGGAATAAGGATAGTTTAATTATAAAGCGTCAGCTTGAGAGTGATAAGGTATTACTAATGGGTATTGCTGGTGATAGGGATGAGGTATTAAATTATTTGGGGTATAATAGTTTGCCAATGGAGATAGGGCTATATTTTGGTAGTATAAAGGATAAGGAGAATGCTTTGGGAAAGATTGATAATTATTCTCATAGGCTTATATATGTTGATGAGATGGCTAGTAGTATTAAAATTGTTAAGGAGTTTATGTTAATTGTTAGTGGGGTTTTAATAGTTTTTTCAGTGATAGCCTTAGGGGTATCTTCAATTATGATTTTACTTATGACTAGTGTTAGGGTAAGAGAAAGAAAGAAGGAAATTGGAATTCTTAGAAGTTTGGGAGCTAGGAAAAGAGATGTTAGAAAGTTATTTAATATAGAGAATATCTTGATAGGGGGGATGGCTTTTTTAATTAGTTTAGTGGTAGTAGTGGTTTTGGAGAGGCCAATTAATGTGTTTATGGATAGTGCTTTAGGATTAGATAATATTTTTAAGATTAATTATGGTTTAGTTTTTTTAATAGGATTAGGAAATATTTTGTTGGTGATGGCAGCAGGTTATATACCTTCTAGAAGGGCTAGTAATATGGAGATTGTTAGTTGTATATATAATAGATAGTAATCTTGGTAAATCAATGGGAAAATATAGAAAACGATTTTATTTTATGATATAATTAAGTGTAGTTAGTTTGAAGGATGGAGGTAATTGGAATGATTAAAGGGAAGCCATTTGTGAAGTGGGCTGGGGGAAAGAGACAGATTATTGATAAGTTAAAGGAATATGTTCCAGATGAGTTTGGAGTGTATTATGAACCTTTTGTAGGTGGTGGGGCTTTATTGTTTGAGTTATCAGTAGGGAAGGCTATAATAAATGATTCGAATAAGGAACTTATGAATGTTTATAATGTTTTATGTGATGAGAATAAGTTTAAGAAGATGTGTGGAGTATTAAATAGATATGAAGTGGAACATTCAGAAGATTTTTATTATGAGATTAGGAATAAAGATAGAAATAAGAATACTTATAATAAGTTATCTGATTATACGAGGGCAGCTAGAACTATTTATTTAAATAAGGCTTGTTTTAATGGCTTGTATAGGGTTAATAGAAAGAATGAGTTTAATGTTCCTTTTGGAAAAAAGAATCGGGTTAATACGTATGATGGGGGTAATTTAATAACAGTTAGTAATTATTTAACGATGAATGATATAAAGATTATGAGTGTGGATTTTGAAGATGCTGTTAAAGAGGCAAAAAGAGGGGATTTTGTTTATTTTGATCCTCCGTATGATTCGGATACTAAAACGTTTAATAGTTATACGGAAGAGGGATTTGGTAAGGATGAGCAGAAGAGGTTAGCAAGGGTATTTAAGGAACTTGATAAAAGAGGGGTTTATGTAATGTTATCTAATCATAATACGGTTTTGGTTAATGAATTATATAAAGGGTATAATATTCATAAGATTGAGGCTAAGAGAAATATAAATGCTAATGGTAAGAAGAGGGGAAATGTTGAAGAGGTAATTATTACTAATTATGAGAATAAAAGAGGGTTTTAGAGAGAGAATAAAATAGATTATTTTGTTCTTTTTTTAATGATAAGTAATATAATATTTATGGATATTTAGAAAAAGAGAAAGAAAGCTCAATTGTAAAGGTAAATTCCACTTTGAAAAGTTAAATTCCGCCTTTGAGCAA
>OIYV01001690.1_pt1 | contig 10281 bp, 16 predicted proteins | sample 1588251 | NCBI WGS metagenome assembly OIYV01 (sample SAMN03283282) | human gut metagenome | biome: human-associated habitat; material: feces | host: Homo sapiens | place: Peru | collected 2012
GCTGTTCCTATTCTTTCTATTGGAACTTTGTCTAAAAATTTTTTTACATTTTTTGCTCCAATTCCATATCCGCTTGCTTTTAATATAGGTAGTATTTCCTTATCTCCTATTTTTCTTTTTATTTCCTTATAATTATAAACCATTGAATCTATATCTATAAGTAATTCTGTTTGTCTATTTCTTTCATATTCCATAATAACCTCTTCCTGTATTTATAACAATACTTGATTTGAGTTTTTGAATGAAATGAGAAAATCTCAAAGGCAATATCAATTATAGTATTTTTTACATACTAGGAAATGAAAAATTTTCTAGTATAAAACAAAAACGATTTATATAATAGTTTTCTATTATTAAATCGTTTAGTTCTTCTATCTATGCATTTTTTGCTATATTTGCAATTTCTTCAAACGCTTTCATATCATTTACTGCAAGGTCTGCTAACATTTTTCTATTTATTGTTACATTAGCCTTTTTTAATCCTGCTATCATTTTGCTATATGTTGTTCCATTCATTCTTGCTGCAGCATTTATTCTTGTAATCCATAATTTTCTAAAATCACTTTTTTTATCTTTTCTTCCAACATATGCATATGATAATGATTTTAAAACTGCTTGATTTGCGTTTCTAAATCTATAACTTTTTGCTCCAAAATATCCTTTTGCTTGTTTTAAAACTTTTTTATGTTTTTTTCTTGTTATTCTTGCTGTTTTTACTCTTGCCATTTTCTTTCACCTTCCTATTTCTTATTAATTTCCGTATGGTAGTAATTTTTTAACTCCTGCTTCGCATGTTTTATCTGCATAAGCACCTGGTCTTCTTGACATTTTTTGTCTTTTTGTTTTTGTAGCTAATCTATGTCTTGAGTTAGCTGATGTTCTTTTTACTTTTCCTTTTGCTGTATAAGAATATCTCTTTGCAGCTGCTTTGTTTGTTTTTAACTTTGGCATTGTTTTACCTCCCATAATTATTTATTATTTGGTGCTAGTATTATAAACATATTCTTTCCTTCTAGTAAAGGTTTCTTCTCTAATGTAGATACATCAGATAATTCTTCTGCGAATTTGTTTAGTACTTGTTCACCTAATTTTACATAGTTAAGTTCTCTTCCTCTAAATCGAACTGTGATTTTAACTTTATTTCCATCTTCTATAAACTTCTTTGCATTTTTTATTTTAAAATTAAAGTCATGTTCTTCTATATTCGGTGTAACTCTTAATTCTTTTAGTTCAAATGTCTTTTGCTTCTTTTTAGATTCTTTTTCTCTTTTAGCTTGTTCAAATTTATATTTTCCATAATCCATGAATTTGCAAACTGGATTTTCTGGATTTGAAGATACTAAAACTAAATCTAAATTTTTGTCCATAGCCAAATCAATAGCACTGTGCGTAGACATTTTTCCTAGTTTATTACCTGTTTCATCAATTACTTGAACTTCTTTAAATCTAATTTGTTCATTGATTAATTGGTCTTGTTTTATCTCATTCACCTCCAAACAAATGAAAATCTTCGTCTTGCTTTGTCAAACTTCATTTAATTTCTTTCAATGTACCTTTGTACTATTTCAAGAAATTAATTCGTTTCCCTTGCAATACTCGTTTTTGATTTGTTTAACATATTTAACAAATGAAAAAACTTGTTCCCAAAGAACAAGTTACCCTAAATATATTTATATTACTAATTATTTTGTAATTTAAATATTAACCTTTTTCCTTTTAGATAAGGTGAGAAGGGTTACTTCTTCTTTCAACTTTACTAATAATACAGTATTTTTTTAAAAAAGTCAAGGTTTTTATTGACTTTTTTTTATTTCTATATTAAAATAGTGGGGTACGAATATTTGTAAGCATATATTTTATCCTATTACCCGGTAGTTAAAATATATTCTATACTAATATAAATAATATTATAAATAAACATTTTATGATGGGAGGAATAATTTTACCATGAATAATACAACATATATGGCTAAGAAAAATGAAGTTGAAAGTAAATGGTATATAATAGACGCTAGTCAAAAACCATTAGGTAGAGTAGCTGCAGAAGCTGCAAAACTATTAAGAGGAAAACACAAACCAACATTTACACCAAATCAAGATACAGGTGATCATGTTATAATATTAAATTGCAAAGATATTATTTTAACAGGAAAAAAATTAGATCAAAAAATATACAGACATCATTCAGGATATATTGGAGGAATGAAAGAAACTTCTGCAAGAGATATGCTTTCTAAAAATCCTGAAAAGGCAATGATGCTTGCAATTAAAGGAATGCTTCCTCACAATAGATTAGGAAGACAAATGATTAATAAAGTAAGAATATATGCAGGTTCAGAGCATGAAAACCAAGCACAAAAACCTGAAGTTTGGGAGGTAAAGTAATATGGCAACAAAAAAAGATAAAATAGCATTTTGCGGTACAGGTAGAAGAAAAAAATCTATCGCAAGAGTTAGATTAGTAAATGGAAATGGAAAAATCACTGTAAATAATAAATCTTTAGATGATTTCTTTGGAGTTGAAACACTAAAAGTTATTGTAAAACAACCATTAGTTGCAACAAATTCTTTAGATAAATTTGATGTTATTGCTAAAGTTACAGGTGGTGGAATCAGTGGTCAAGCTGGAGCTATAAGACATGGTATTGCAAGAGCATTAGTAGAAGCAAATTCAGAATACAGACCAACAGTTAAAGCTGCTGGATTCTTAACAAGAGATGCAAGAATGAAAGAACGTAAAAAATATGGACTTAAAAAAGCAAGAAAAGCACCTCAATTCAGCAAAAGATAGACAAATATATAAAAAATCCAGAATTTTATTCTGGATTTTTCTATATTTTAAAACAATATTTCATCTAAACTTTTTCTTTCAAAGTGCCTTTCTGATGGTTTTGCATCCTCTGCAGGATACCCTATTGGTAATATTGCAACAGGTACATAATTTTCTGGTAAATTATATACTTCTTTTACTTTTTCTGAATCAAAATGTCCAATCCACGTTGTAGCCAAGTCTAAATTAACTATCTCTAGCATCATATATGTAGTTATGATACTTGAGTCTATATCTCCAAATTCTTTATTGTCTATTCCTCTTTTATATGAAATCCCCTTATCATAACATATAACTAAACATACAGGTGCATTCCATCCAAACTTTGTACATTCACTTAATTTTTCTAAATCTTCTTTACTTTTCAATATTTTTATTTTTTGTGGTTGAAAATTCCTTGCTGTTGGTGCTAGTATTCCTGCCTCTATTACTTTTTTTATCTTCTCCTCTTCTACAGCTTTATTCGAAAAGCTTCTACACGAATATCTTGTTCTTATTAAATCATCAAAATCCATAATTCACCTCCCTGATCAATATATAAAAATTCTACTATGTTAATTAAAAGACTAAAAGGAATGTATTCTGTCTAATACAAAATGCATTCCTTACTACTTCTCTAATGTATGTTTATATACTAAAAATTTTCTGCTTTTATTTCAAAATAAGCTCTTGGATGTGCACATACTGGGCAAACTTCTGGAGCTTCTTTTCCAACACATATATGTCCGCAGTTTCTGCATTTCCAAATTTTATCTCCATCTTTACTAAATACTAATCCATTTTCTAAATTTTCTAGTAATTTTTTGTATCTTTCTTCATGTTCTTTTTCTATTTTTGCAACACCTTCAAACAATTCTGCTATATGATCAAAACCTTCTTCTCTAGCTTCTTTTGCCATCTTTTCATACATATCTGTCCATTCAAAATTTTCTCCTTCTGCAGCTGCTTTTAAATTTTCTGCTGTAGATGGAATTCCATTGTTTAATAATTTAAACCACATTTTTGCATGTTCTTTTTCATTATCTGCTGTTTCTTGGAATATTGCTGCTATTTGCTCATATCCATCTTTTTTTGCTTTGCTTGCAAAATATGTATATTTATTTCTCGCTTGAGATTCTCCTGCGAAAGCCTCCATTAAATTTTTTTCTGTTTTTGTTCCTTTTAAATCTGCCATCTTTATACCTCCTAATTTGTATTTACTCTTTTCTTTATATCACATTAAAATTTTTTAATCAAGAAATAATTATATAAATTGTAATTGAGAATTTATACATAAAAGGTTACTATTTTTGTTGAATAGGAAAATCTTCGATTTTTCCTATTCAACAAAAAAAGTGTTGATAAATTTCAACACTTTAAAATTTTCTTCTATCTTCCTTCTTTCATTTTTCTTAATTCTGCATTTAATAACATTTCTTCTGCATCAAATGGATTATCCCCCAATATTCTTGTTGTCTTATTCCTTTCAAGTCCTTTATTTCTAAACTCTGTTTTCATTAACATTTCATCAGCATCGAATGGATAAGCTTTTACATTAACTTTTATTCTTTCTTCAAATTTTTTATTTCTTTTATTCATTTCATTCTCCTTTTCATGAGTAAGCTATTTTATTTTGATATTATTCCACGATACATCTATTATAACATGTGTTTACATAATTGTCAATCACTTGTGTGAATTTTTACCCTATGTTTCTTTAAATCCTTCTCCAAAAACTTCTCTTGCATTTGTTATTACAATAAATGCACTGCTATCTATGTCTTTTACTACTTTTCTTATTTCTCTTACTTCATTTCTTGATGCAACACAAAATAATACATCTATATCTTTCTTTTTATACATACCTTTTCCATAAAGAGCTGTACTTCCTCTTTTTATTTCATTCCCTATTTTTTTAGCTATTTCTTCATTTTTTGGTGATATTATATATACAATTTTTGCAAAATCAATACCCTCGAAAAAAATATCTAACATTTTTCCCATTATATATATAGCAATCGCTGAATATAATCCTATTTCTAACTCTTTAAAAAACAAAACATTTGCAGCAACTATTAATGTATCTAAAATAACTAAAAGATTACTAATTCTAACATTAGGCTTGTATGCTTTTATAATTTGTGTCAATAAATCTGTCCCTCCTGTTGAGGCATTTGCTTTTAAAACAATTGCAGTTCCTATTCCTGCAATTATTCCTCCATATATACATGCTAAAAATCTATCTGTTGTTATAGGTTTTAATTTTTCAAATATATTTAGAAAAAATGATAATCCAATTGTTCCTGTTATTGCATTTAGAAAAAAACTTTTTCCATTTTTTATTAACGACATTATAAATAGTGGAATATTTAAGACTAGTATTGTAGTTCCTAGAGGTATTTTTAGTAAATAATATATTATTGTTGCAATACCAGAAAAACCACCTGATGATAGTTGATTTGGTAGCAAAAATAAACTAGTTGACATTGCAACTAATGCAGTTCCTATGATGATTTGTATAAATTGAACTAATAAATATTTAATTTTAATAATTTTTCTTTTTGTCTTAAATTTAATCATTAAAAACCCCCATATTTATTATGAGTGTTTTTTAAGCTATCTATTCATCTAAAAAATCTGTATATGTCTTTAAAATATTTATTTCAAATTTTCCAGGTTTAATTTCTTTAGCTTGAGTTGTTTTTACATCTACATCATATAAATCTTTTAGTTTTTTTATATTTTCTTTTTTATGTCCAACCACATTATTTATATTTTCCGGATTTACTTTTATTTCTATTGCTTTAACTTTTACATTAAATTTTTTAATCTTTTCAAGTATAGCATCATACCAGATACTGTCTTCTACAAGTTGTCCAAAGGCTTCGTGATATGGTCCCGCAACAACTTCACTTTTTGCATTTTTAGGATCAGAAATTATATCAGTATTTTGCAATCCCATTCTTATTACTGTAATTTTTCTACTTGTAAAGAAATAGTATAATTCTTTACATCTTTCTACAGCTTGTAAAAGTGGAATTGGTTCATATTCTCCATTTTGATATTCCTTTTCTAGTTCTGTTCCTTTTATTACCAAAACAGGATACAACCTTACTATTTTAGGTCTTAATTTTGCTAAATCTTTTGCTGTATTTAATTCATCTATCTTTGTACTTTCTGGAAGTCCTATCATCATTTGATGACCTAGCACAAAGCCATATCTTCTTATTAGTTTTGAAGCTTTTTTTACATCTTCAAAAGTGTGTCCTCTCCTGCATTTTTTTAATATATAATCATTTGTAGATTGAACCCCTAATTCTATTGTTTTAACACCATATTTTTTTAGTAAATGCAATTTTTCTTTATCTATATAATCCGGTCTTGTTGAAATTCTTATTGATTGAATTTGCTTGTTTTTCACAAATTCATATGCAGCTTCTAGAAGTTCCTCCTGTTTATCTTTTTCTATTCCTGTAAAACTTCCTCCAAAAAACGCTACTTCTTTATGAAGTTTTTCATCTTTAAAGCTTTTTAAATACTCTTCTATTGTTTGTTTTACATCTTTTGCTGTTACCTGTTTAGTTTGTCCACTTATGCTTTTTTGATTACAAAAAGTGCAGTCATTTGGACAGCCTAAATGTGGTACAAATATTGGTATTATATATTGTTCACTCATTATTTTACCTCCAATGCATTGTGTGCAGCATCCATTTCTGCACCCTTTTTAGTAGTACCTTGCCCAATAGCTAAATGTTTTCCATCACACTTAACTTCTACTACAAAAACCTTATTATGGTCTGGACCTTTTTCATCAATTACTATATATTCAATTTTAACATTTCCATGCACTTGCAATTTTTCTTGTAATACAGTCTTATAATCCTTCTGACCTACATGCTTGCTTGCTATTTCTATTGCTTCTTTCAAATTTTCAATAATAAACCTTTTTGCTTTTTCCAAATCAGAATCTAAATAAATTGCAGCAATAACAGCTTCTACACTATCTGCTAAAATTGCAGGCTTTTTATTTCCATTGCATGAGATTTCACTTTTACCTAAGTATAAGAAATCACTAAAATTATGCTTAATTGCAATTTTATATAAACTTTCTTCGCATACTACTGTAGCCCTAACTTTAGTCATCTCTCCCTCTTTCAATTTTTTATAATTTCTAAATAAGTAATCGCTTGTTACAAATTCTAATATGCTATCTCCTAAGAACTCTAATTTTTCATTGCTTTCTATTTTTTTATCATGTGCATATGAAGTATGTGTTAACGCAGTTTTTATTAATTCCTTGTCCTTAAAAGTATAGCCTATATTTTTTTCTAATTTTTCTATGTCCATATTTTGTCCTCCTTTCTTTTACTGTTTAATTGAAGTGAGATGTGGGATGTGTGATTTATATTGTCAAGACTTCGCAGGCCTTTCCATATTCTTCGCACTTCTCACCTCGCACTTCGTAAATTTTCAATTTATTTAATAACCTTTTCTATTTCTTCATATATTTTATCTTCTACATTATTTATAGAAACTTTTTTTGCATTTTGCCCCATCTTTTCAAGCTTATTTTTATCTTTTAGCATTTCCTCTATTGTATCGGATAATTTTGCTGCATTTAAATCTTTGTCTAATATTATTTTTGCTGCTTCTACTTTCTCTAATACTTTAGCATTATACTCCTGATGGTTTTCTGTTGCAAATGGAAATGGAATAAATATTGCTGGTTTTCCAATTTTAGCTATTTCTGTAATTGTCATAGCCCCGCTTCTAGAAACTATTATATCTGCTATATTCATTACTTCTTCCATATTATAAATATATGGTATTACCTTTACATTTTTAATTTTATTAATATCCGTATTTTTTTCTTCTAATTCTTTTTTTATTAACTCATATTGTTTAGGCCCTGATGCCCATATTATTTGGTAACTATTATTCAATTTATTTAAAATTATTTCTGTTAATGTTTCATTAATAGTCTTAGCTCCTTGACTACCACCAAAAACTAAAACAACTGGTAAATCATTATTTAATCCTATTTCTTTTTTCAATATATCTTTTTGTGCCTGAGACATAACTATTCCCTTTATCTTTGTTGGTGTTCCAGTTGTTACTATTTTTTTTGCATTTGGCAATCTTTTTTTTGCATCATCAAATCCTACTAGTACTGTATCAACCTTTTTTGATAGCAATTTTACTGCTACTCCTGGGAAAGCATTACTCTCGTGTAAAACAGTTGGTATTTTATATTTTCTTGCCGCAAGTAAAACTGGCCCGCAAATGAATCCACCTGTTCCTATTATAACATCTGGTTTAAATTCTTTTACTATCTTCTTTGCTTCTCCAAGGCCTTTTAAAGTCTTAAACATATTTTTAATATTACTTATGCTTATTTTTCTATTTATTCCATATGCATCTATTGTTTTTAATTCATATCCTGCTCTCGGAACCAAGTCATTTTCTAACCCTCTTGTAGTTCCTATAAACATTATTCTAGCATTTCTGTTTTTCTCTTTTATTTTATTTGCAATCGCAATTCCTGGATTAATATGCCCTCCTGTTTGCGCTGCTGCAATTATTACTTTCATTTTATTTCCTCCGTAAATTGGAATTTGTTTAATTGAGGTGAGAGGTGTGATGTTGGAGGTGTGATTTATAGGGCCAAGGCTTCGCAGGCCTTTCTCTATTTCTCACACTTCTCACCTCACACTTCGCACTTCGCACTTCGTGAAATTCCAATTTATTATTTTTGTGCCAAAATTCCCCGTCCCTATTGGCAGACTGATAAAATTAAACAAATTACAATTTATTATTTTTATATTTTCTGGCTTTGTCTTGATATATTCAGTAATACTCCTACTGCACATAGCAAAATTATAAGTGAGGTTCCTCCATAGCTAAAGAATGGAAGTGCCATTCCTGTTACTGGTATTGATGACGTTACAACAGCAATATTTATAATTGCCTGTAATCCTATTAAAGATGTAAATCCTGTTGCAAGTAAGCTTCCAAACATGTCTGGTGCTTTCATTGCAATTATTATTCCCCTCCAAATAAATACCGCAAATAATAATATTACTGCTACACATCCTATAAATCCTAATTCTTCCGCAAGTACTGCAAATATAAAATCGTTATGTGGTTCAGATATATACAAATATTTTTGTTTACTATCTCCGAAGTCCAACTCCAAATAATCCGCCAGACCCTATAGCATATAAACTCTGAATAATTTGCCACCCTTCATCTTGTGCATATGCCCATGGATTTAAAAATGAAGTTATTCTTGTTAGTCTATATGAACCTATATTAAAAAACTTAGCAAGTATATACATTAAACCTATTCCTGCTCCTGCTCCCACTGCTCCAAATGATACAAAGTGTGCAACTCTACTTCCTGCTACTATCATCATTACAGATATAACTAAAATTATTATAACTGAAGCACTAAAATGCGATTGCACACCTAATAATACCAAAATTGCAGGAGATAATATCAAAAATGGTTTTATAAAGCCCTTCCATATATTTTTTAATTCATTTTTATGTTTTGTAAGGTATGCTGCAAAGAACACAATTAATCCTATCTTTGTAAGCTCAGATGGTTGAAAAGATGACACTATAGGTAAGTTTATCCATCTTCTTGCACCATTTACAGTTCTACCGAAGTCCCGGTACTAGCACTAATAATAAAACAACTATGGCTCCTATATATGCAATTTTATAAAATTTAGAATATACCTTATAATCTATTTTAGAAAATATTAACATTGCTACAATTCCTATTGCTGCACTAAGTGCTTGTTTCAAAACATATGTATAACTGCTTCCTGTGGTTGCAAGTGCTGATGGTGAACTAGCTGATAATACCATTGTAATTCCGAAGAGCCAATAATAATAAAACTGTTATAAATAATATAAAATCAAATGTGTTATTATTCTCGTTTGTACCTGATTTTTTCTTAGCCATAATACCATTCTCCTAACTATATAAGTTATATAGCAAATAGTGCAATTATACAAAGTAATAAGGTTATCACACTAAATACTGATACTACTTTATTTTCTCTCCAGCCAGATAATTCAAAGTGATGATGTAAAGGTGCCATCTTTAATAATCTCTTTCCTCCAGTTTTCTTAAAATATGCTACTTGTAATACAACTGACAAGGTTTCTAATACAGGTATTGCTGCAATTATCAACAGTATTAATGGCATTTTTAGATATAAGGCTATTGCAGATATTACTCCGGCCAAGTAATAGTGAACCTGTATCTCCCATAAATACTTTTGCAGTATTTAAATTAAATATTAAGAATCCTAAACATGCACCTATTATTATGCTCCCAAAAACTACAATTTCTTTTACATCTAGTATAATTGCAATAACAGTTAAACATGTAGTTATTATTGCAGAAACACTAGTACTTAGTCCATCTATTCCGTCTGTCAAATTAACTGCATTAGTAG
>OIYV01001696.1_pt1 | contig 10250 bp, 7 predicted proteins | sample 1588251 | NCBI WGS metagenome assembly OIYV01 (sample SAMN03283282) | human gut metagenome | biome: human-associated habitat; material: feces | host: Homo sapiens | place: Peru | collected 2012
TCGCTCGGCGTAACGGGCAAGGATCTCGAGAAGAGACTTGACGAAGTCAACATCACGGCGAATAAGAACGCCATACCCAACGACCCCGAGACCCCGTTTGTCACAAGCGGTCTGCGCCTCGGAACGGCGGCCGCCACGACAAGAGGTCTTGACGAGAGCGACATGGACAAAATCGCAGAGTTCGTCTACCTCGCGGCAACGGACTTCGAAAACAGCGCGGACGCTATCCGCGCGGGAGTCGCCGCAATTTGCGCAGCGCATCCGCTCTACGAATAAAAAAACGAATATACAAGAACGGCGCGACAGCAAAAGTCGCGCCGTTTGGCTTTTATTAAAGATATCGACATCGGTTGATAAATTGGAATTTGCATCACAGTTTCAATCATGGCTCGACAAAGCCGAGACCGAGGGGTTATTGCACGGATTTACCCGCTTTGCCCCGGTCGTTTAAAATTTCAATGCTCTTTTGTGGGGTGCGCCGACCTCGACGCGCCGCTGCCGCAACAACAGCACGTTTAATTGCAAAAATTTGCCTTTCCCCCGCCGCCTATGACACCCTAACGTTTTATTTATCTACCGTTTCGCATTTTCTTTTTATCGAAAAGTTTTCTGAAAACGCAAAAGGCCTCCCGCTTAGGGGAGGTCTTTCACTATAGATATAAGGGTTGATGAAATCAGTTTTCACCGTCGCCGTTTATGGTCGATATCTCGGGGGTTATCTCCTCGAGGACATCAAGGACTATCTTTACAGTATCAAGCGATGTGAAAATCGTCACTCCGTTTTGAACGGCGCAGCGGCGTATCTCAACTCCGTCCTCAAAATGAGAGCCGGAGAGAACCGCACGCGTGTTGATAACATAGCTGACGTAGCCCGCTCTTATGGAGTCGAGGATTTCCGTGCTGCCCTCGCTGAGCTTGCCGCGAACGCGGGTGCGGATACCGTGCTTCTTGAGGAACGCCGCAGTTCCGGCGGTCGCCTCGATGTTGAAGCCGAAATGGTAGAACCGCTCGACAAGCGGCAGAGCCTCCTCCTTGTCCTCATCGGCAAGAGTGACTATGACCGTGCCGTATTCCTTCATCTTGACTCCGGACGCCTGGAGCGCCTTGTAGAGCGCTCTATTGAGGCGCTTGTCGTAGCCTATCGCTTCGCCGGTGGACTTCATCTCGGGCGAGAGATACGCGTCCATACCGGTCAGCTTCTCGAACGAGAAGGCGGGCGCTTTGACATACCAGCGTTTGCCGTCGGGCAGGCGCATATCCGTTATACCCTGCTCGCGCAGGCTCTGACCGAGCATGACCTTTGTCGCTATGCGGACAAGGTTGCAGTCGGTGGACTTCGAAAGGAACGGCACGCTTCTCGACGCGCGGGGATTGACCTCGATAACATAGACGTTGTCGTCGCCGTCAACTATAAACTGTATATTGAACAGTCCGACTATGCCTATGCCGAGACCGAGCTTCGTTGTGTATTCGGCTATCGTGTCTCTGACCTTCTGCGAGATTGAGAAAGGCGGATATACGCTCGTGCTGTCGCCCGAGTGGACGCCGGTGCGCTCGACGAGCTCCATTATGCCGGGGATAAACACCTCGGTGCCGTCGCAGATAGCGTCTATCTCGACCTCCTTGCCCATGACGTATTTGTCAATAAGCACGGGCTTATCCTCATCGACATCAACGGCATTTCTGAGATACTTTCTGAGCATCTCCTCGTTCGCCACTATCTCCATAGCCCTGCCGCCGAGCACGAAGCTCGGGCGCACGAGGACGGGGTAGCCGATACGGGCGGCAACAGCCGCTCCTGTTTCGATATCCGTGACCGCCTCGCCCTTCGGGTTCGGAATGCCGAGGGATTTTATAACCGCGTCAAACGCGTCTCTGTTCTCCGCGCGCTCTATAGCGTCGCAGTCCGTGCCGATTATCTTCACTCCGCGCTTTGCAAGCGAAGCGGCAAGGTTGACGGCGGTCTGTCCGCCGAGGGTGGCGATAACCCCAACCGGCTTTTCAAGGTGAACGATGTTCATAACGTCCTCCACCGTCAGCGGCTCGAAATAGAGCTTGTCGGCAGTGGTGTAGTCTGTAGAAACCGTCTCGGGGTTATTGTTGATAACTATCGCCTCATAGCCGAGCTCGCGGATAGCGTGGACGGCGTGGACGGTAGAATAGTCGAACTCAACGCCCTGCCCTATTCGAATGGGACCCGAGCCCAAAACGATTATCTTCTTTTTATCCGATACTACGGACTCGTTCTCGCTCGCGTAGGTCGAGTAGAAATAGGGCACATAGCTGTCAAACTCGCTCGCGCAGGTGTCGATCATCTTATAGGTCGGGAAGATATTCTCCTCGCATCTGCGCTCATATATCTCGTCCTCGCTCCTTTTCCAAAGCTCGGCTATATATGAGTCGGAGAAGCCGAGACGCTTCGCCTCGCGCAGAAGAATATCGGAGTCGGGATTTTCCTCCATCTCCTTCTCGAAATTAACTATCTTCTTTATCTTGTCGAGGAAAAACATATCGATATGCGTTATATCGCAGATAATCGACGGGTCAACGCCCATCCACATCAGCTGGGATATTGCATATATTCGGTCGTCAGTGCCCTCTTTTATATATTCGAGCAGCTCGTCAATACTCATCCTCGACGAGTCGAACTTCTCCATATGCAGGTGATTCTTGCCCTCTTCGAGCGAGCGTATCGCCTTGAGCAGGCTCTCCTCGAAGCTGCGTCCGACGCTCATGACCTCGCCCGTCGCCTTCATCTGGGTCGAAAGCGTGTTGTGCGCGGCGGGGAACTTGTCAAACGGGAAGCGCGGCATCTTGGTCACGACATAGTCGAGCGAGGGCTCGAAGCTGGCCGGGGTATTGGCAAGCTGTATCTCATGCAGGTTCATGCCTACCGCTATCTTCGCCGAGACGCGCGCTATCGGATATCCGCTCGCCTTTGAAGCGAGGGCGGAGGAGCGCGAAACTCTCGGATTTACTTCTATGACATAGTAGCGGAACGAATGCGGGTCGAGCGCAAACTGGACGTTGCAGCCTCCCTTTACGCCGAGAGCGCGGATAATCTTTAATGCCGAATCCCTGAGCATATGATATTCCTTGTTGGTCAGCGTCTGACTGGGCGCGACAACTACCGAGTCGCCGGTGTGTATGCCGACGGGGTCAAGGTTTTCCATATTACAGACGGTGATAGCGGTGTCGTTGGCGTCGCGTATCACCTCGTATTCTATCTCTTTGTAGCCCTTTATGCTCTTTTCGACGAGCACCTGATGCACGGGCGAGAGCGCAAGGGCGTTCTTCATCATGTCGCGCATCTCGTCGGGGTCGTAGGCGAAGCCGCCGCCCGTGCCGCCGAGGGTGAATGCGGGGCGCAGGATAACGGGATAGCCTATCTTCTCCGCCGCCTCAAGGCCCTCTTCTATGCTGTAGGTTATCTGCGAGGGAACAATCGGCTCGCCTATGCTCTCGCACAGCTCCTTGAACAGCTCTCTGTCCTCTGCGCGCTCTATGCTGTCCGCGTCGGTGCCGAGCAGTTCTATTTCGCACTCCTTGAGCACTCCTTTTTTGGCGAGCTGCATGGCGAGGTTCAGTCCCGTCTGACCGCCGATGCCGGGGACTATCGCGTCCGGGCGCTCATAGCGGCAGATACGCGCGAGATATTCGAGCGTCAGCGGCTCCATATAGACCTTATCGGCTATTGTGGTGTCTGTCATTATCGTAGCGGGGTTCGAGTTCGCAAGCACGACCTCGTAGCCCTCCTCACGCAGGGCGAGGCACGCCTGAGTTCCCGCATAGTCGAATTCGGCCGCCTGACCGATGACTATCGGGCCCGAGCCGATAACGAGCACCTTTTTTATATCAGTTCTCTTAGGCACGTCCCTTCGCCTCCTTCATACAGTCGATAAACTGACCGAACAGATAGCTGCTGTCCTGCGGACCAGGGGCGCTCTCGGGATGATACTGCACGCTGAACACAAGATCCTTCTCGCATCTGACTCCCTCAACGGTGTTGTCGAGAAGGTTTATGTGCGTAATTTCGAGCCCCGTGCCCTCGACCGACTTCGGGTCAACAGCGTAGCTGTGGTTCTGCGAGGTTATCTCTATCTTATTCGTGTCGAGGTTCATAACCGGGTGGTTTCCGCCGCGGTGACCGAACTTGAGCTTATATGTCTTTGCGCCGTAGGCGAGGGATATCATTTGATGTCCGAGGCAGATGCCGAATATCGGATATTTGCCGCGCAGCGACTTTACCGTCTCTATGACCGGAGTCACGTCCTCGGGGTCACCGGGACCGTTTGAGAGGAACACTCCGTCGGGCTTCATGAACTCTATCTCCTCGGCCGGCGTGTCATAGGGCACAACGACGACGTTGCAGCCGAATTTGTTTAAGCTGCGCACGATATTGAGCTTCATGCCGCAGTCAATGGCGACGACATTAAACTGCGGGTTCGAGGTGCGCGAATACCAGCGCTTTTTGCAGCTGACGCGGCTGACAGCATCGTGGGCGACCGCAGTATTTTTGATTATCTCAACCGCGACCTCCGCCGGAATATCGGGCGAGGTTATGAGCACGCGGCGCGAGCCCAGGTCGCGTATGCTGCGCGTGAGCTTTCTCGTATCAACGCCGGAGATGCCGGGAATCCCGTTCTCCTCCAGCAGCTCGGAGAGCGTCTTTGTGTATCTGAAGTTTGAGGGCATATCGTTGTAGTCATACACGATAAGACCGCCGAGGCTCGGGTTTTTGCACTCAAAATCATCGTCGGTTATTCCGTAATTTCCTATAAGCGGATATGTCATAACGACCATCTGATCAGTATACGACGGGTCGGAGACTATCTCCTGATAGCCGACCATGGAGGTGTTGAAAACTATTTCGCACACCCTGTCGGTATAGCTGCCGAAGCCGTATCCGTAGTACTCGCTGCCGTCCTCAAGGACGATCTTGCGGTCTATGAGTCTCATTTAAAAATACACTCCTTGATTTATCAGATAGAGCTTTTAAGTCTTTCGAGCACATCTCTGTAGCCGCCGAGAACATCGCCGAGGTCGCGGCGGAATCTGTCCTTGTCGAGCTTTTTGTTTGTCTCCATATCCCAGAGGCGACAGGAGTCGGGGGATATCTCGTCACACAGGACAAGTCCCTCGTCGGTGCGGCCGAACTCGAGCTTGAAGTCGACAAGGCGAACGCCGCCCTTTGCAAACAGCGCAACCATAAGCTCGTTTATGCGCTTGGACATTGCTCTGAGCTCATCGAGCTCCTCCTGCGTGGCAAGGCCTATGGCGGTTATCTGGCTGTCGTTTATCATCGGATCGCCGAGCTCGTCGCTCTTGTAGCTGAACTCAACGACCGTATTCTTCAGGGGCGAGCCCTCCGGTACGCCGTATTTCTTTGAAAAGCTTCCCGCTGCGATGTTTCTGACTATGACCTCGACCATGACGATCTCCGCTTTTTTTGCGAGAACCGTGGTTTCGTCTATGACTTTGATAAGGTGAGTTTTGACTCCGTTTTTCATGAGGTAATCGAAGATGATGTTGGAGATCTCCGCGTTGAGCTTTCCTTTTCCGGGAAGATCCTCCTTCTTTACGCCGTTTCCGGCCGTGGCGGTGTCCTTGTACTTGATTATGCAGGTACCGGGCTCCTCCGAGCTGTAAACGATCTTGCTCTTTCCTTCATACAACTTTTCCATATCGCAGTTTCCTTTCACTCTTCTTGTTTTTATTTATTCCGCTGGGAGAGCTTGCCCTCAAAGCGGTCTTTGGTGGTAACATCCGGAACGGCTGTCGGATAATTTCCGTTGAAGCACGCGCTGCAGAACTCGCAGCCGCCGACAATATTTTTAAGCTCGGCCTCCGGCAGATATCCGAGGGAATCCGCGCCGATTATGTCGGCTATCTCCTCAACGGAGTGGTGGCAGGCGATGAGGTTCTCGCACGAATCGATGTCCGTACCGTAGTAGCACGGATAGAGGAACGGCGGCGAGGAGATACGCATATGCACCTCTTTCGCTCCCGCCTCGCGCAGGAGGTTGACTATCTGGCCGCTCGTCGTGCCGCGTACTATCGAGTCATCTATGAGCACGATTCTCTTGTCCTTTACGGACTCGCCTATCGCGCTGAGCTTTATCCTGACCAGGTCTATCCTCTTCTCCTGACCGGGTGCGATAAAGGTTCTGCCTATGTACTTGTTTTTTATGAAGCCCATGCCGTAGGGTATTCCCGAGGCCTCGGCATAGCCCAGAGCGGCGTCTATTCCCGAATCGGGGACGCCCATGACGACATCCGCGTCGACGGGATGGGTCCTTGAGAGTATCGCGCCGGCGTTTTTGCGCGCCGCGTGGACGGATACACCGTCAATGACGGAGTCCGGTCTTGCAAAATAGATATATTCAAAAATGCATGAGCGCCTCGGCTTTTCGCCGCAGTGATCCCTGTTTGAACGCACGCCGTTTTCATCGAAGATGAGTATCTCGCCGGGCAGTATGTCGCGTTCGAATTTTGCGCCGACCGCGGAGAGAGCGCAGCTCTCGGACGCCACGACATAGGTGCCGTCGAGCGTTTTGCCGTAGCACAGCGGGCGGAAGCCGTAGGGGTCGCGCGCCGCGAGCAGCTTTGCGGCGGACATAAGCACGAGGGAATATGCGCCCTCAAGCCTGCTCATCGCACTGCTCAGCGCCTTTTCTATAGAGGGGCTTTTAAGACGCGCCTGCGTGACGATATAGGCGATTATCTCGGTGTCGCTCGTCGAGTGGAAGATAGCGCCGTCGAGCTCGAGCTCGCTGCGAAGCTCATAGGCGTTGCTGAGATTTCCGTTGTGGGCGAGTGCCATTTTGCCCTTTTGGTGATTGACCTCAATGGGCTGGCAGTTTGCTCTGCTGTTGTTGCCCGTGGTGCCGTAGCGCGCATGAGCGACAGCCATGGTGCCCTGCGGGAACTTCAACAGATCGTCGCGCGAAAAGACTTCGTTGACAACGCCCATATCCTTGCGCGAGGTAAACACGCCGTCGTCGTTGACGACTATGCCGCTGCTCTCCTGACCTCTGTGCTGCAAAGCGTAGAGGCCGTAGTAGGCGAGATCAGCCACGGGGCCGGGCTTGGGTGAATAGACTCCAAAAACGCCGCACTCTTCATGCAAATTTGACATAGACTATTATTCTCCGATCTCAGATTTTTTAAGCGCTGCCGCTATAAAGCCTTTGAACAGCGGGTGTGCCTTGTTGGGACGGGATTTGAACTCCGGATGATACTGCACTCCGACATAGAACGGACGGTCGGTTAGCTCAACCGTTTCAACGAGCCTGCCGTCGGGCGAAAGGCCCGAGAGGGTCAGACCGTTTTCCGTGAGTATCTCGCGGTAATCGTTGTTGAACTCGTAGCGGTGGCGGTGGCGCTCGGAAATTTCGGTCTTTCCGTAGCAGCGCTCCATGGTCGTGCCGGGCTTTATGACGCAGGGATATGCGCCCAGACGCAGCGTGCCGCCCTTGTCTATATTATCGCTCTGACCGGGCATAAAGTCAATGACCTTGTGCTTGCAGAGCTCGTCAAACTCGCCCGAGTGAGCGTCCTCTATCCCCGCAACGTCGCGGGCATATTCTATAACCGCTATCTGCATTCCAAGGCAGATTCCGAAATAGGGAACGTGGTTCTCCCGGGCATATTTCGCCGCAAGGATCATGCCCTCTATTCCTCTGCCGCCGAAGCCGCCGGGAACGATTATCCCGTCCAAATGCGAGAGCTTGCTCTCGTAGTTCGCCTCGGTCAGAGTCTCCGAATCGATCCAGTCGATTCGGATGTGTGTATTGAGCGTATAACCCGCGTGGCGCAGCGCCTCGGCTACGGACAGATACGCATCGTGGAGCTGAACATATTTGCCGACAAGTCCGATTTTGACTTCCTTTTCGCGGTTCTTTATGCGGTAGACAAGCTCCGTCCACTCGTCGAGATCCGGCTCGGGAGCGTCGATACCCAGCTCGCGGCAGACGACCGCCGAGAAGTTCGACCTTTCGAGCATAAGCGGCGCCTCGTAGAGGTACGGCAGGGTGATGTTCTCGATAACGCAGTCGGGCTTTACGTTGCAGAAAAGCGATATCTTTTTAAATATAGCGTCCTCGAGCGGCTCGTCGCAGCGCAGGACGATTATATTCGGATTTATGCCCATGCCTTGAAGCTCCTTTACGGAGTGTTGAGTGGGCTTCGACTTATGCTCGTCCGATCCACGCAAAAACGGCACCAGAGTGACATGGATAAAGAGGCTGTTTTCTCGCCCTACCTCGAGAGAAATCTGTCTTACAGCTTCGAGGAAAGGCTGGGATTCAATGTCACCTATAGTGCCGCCGATCTCAGTGATGACCACGTCGGCATCGGTTTTCTTGCCGACACGGTATACGAAATCCTTTATTTCATTTGTTATATGGGGTATGACCTGAACAGTCGAGCCGAGATACTCGCCGCGGCGCTCCTTGTTGAGCACGTTCCAATACACCTTGCCGGTGGTGAGGTTCGAATACTTGTTGAGGTCCTCGTCGATAAAACGCTCGTAGTGGCCGAGGTCAAGGTCGGTCTCCGCGCCGTCCTCCGTGACGTAGACCTCGCCGTGCTGATAGGGACTCATGGTACCCGGATCAACGTTGATATAGGGGTCGAGCTTCTGCGCCGCAACCTTGAGCCCGCGCGCTTTGAGAATTCGTCCGAGCGACGCCGCGGTTATTCCCTTTCCGAGGCCGGAGACGACTCCTCCGGTCACAAAGATATACTTTGTCATTAATATCCCTCCGTATTTTTAAATATGTAACTTTTCACTTGACGGTTGTACGCGCAGTTCGTTACAGCATATTATATCACACCTTCCCCCTTAACTTCTATAGTATTCTGTACTAAAAGCGGGCGCTTCCGAACCGAAAAATATGTCAACGCAATCAACTGTCCGCAAAACAGAACAAAATGCGAGCCAATCGGTTCAAAAAAAGAAAAAAGCAAAGGCACTTACCGACGGAGACACCTGCCCCCGCAGAATGAACGCCTTTGCTCATTACGGCGTATTTTATCACATCGAAAGTCCCGTGTCAATTGAATATACTTGTATGCTTCCGTTTTATTTTCCGAAGTGTAAGCGGCGCCGAAAATTTTCGTGCCGGCAGGAAACGGCGGGCGTATTTTTCAAAATGACGGCTGCAATTTGCTCATAATTTTGTTTTTCAAAAAGCCTTCATTGCGGCTGTTTGCACAAAATTGAAAAAATCTCCGAAAATTCCTTGACAATCCTTTTCGGCGCGCGTATAATTCAGCGCATAAAGGCAATGGCGTCTTTGAACCCGTGGGTTCATTGACGCCGTTTTTTGTTTTTCGCCTTAAAATATGAAAAAGGAGCGCTAACTTATGAGCACAGTATCCGACTATTTCGGAAGTCTCGTTTTTGACGACAGAATGATGAAAGCCATGCTTTCCGCCGATGTTTACCAGTCTCTCAAGAAGACCATTGACGAAGGAGCGAGTCTCAATAATGACGTCGCAAACGCAGTTGCCGCCGCGATGAAGGACTGGGCCGTTGAGCGCGGCGCGACCCATTTCACCCACTGGTTCCAGCCCCTGACCGGCATCACTGCGGAGAAGCACGACAGCTTCATCGCTCCGTCCCCCGACGGCGGCGTGATCATGGAGTTCTCCGGCAAGGAGCTGATTCAGTGCGAGCCGGATGCATTGAGCTTCCCGTCGGGCGGTCTGCGTGCGACGTTCGAGGCAAGAGGCTACACCGCATGGGACCCCACGTCCTATGCTTTTCTGAAGGGCAAGACGATCATGAAGGCGCGTATCCGGCTGTGCCAAGCCTTCCGGAATCAACTTATGAATGGTATTCAGACGTTATGCCGGACCGTTTCGTTGGATATATGATGCGGAGGCGGTTTGAGAAATGCTCATTTCATGTTCCAAGTAGGTGAAGGTGGAATTATCATGCATCTTGAGCTATTTGATGTTCGTTACGCCAATCTCGCTTCCGTTGAAGCCAATCAGCCGGAGCACCGCCGTTGTGCTGTTTTCCTTGCTTGAGTCAATGGGACGTTTTGGGACTCGTATCCACCTGTCTTTGCAAATTGGCGTTTTTTACAAATTCGGCAATCTATTTTTGTATATTCGCTCAAAGACTGTGAAAAACGAAAAAAATATTGACATGGCATACAATAGTTGCTATATCTTATATATAGAACTATAGCAAACGCTTTAAGTTACAAATAAACAACTGGAGGAAAGATTATGCGTCT
>OIYV01001698.1_pt1 | contig 10239 bp, 16 predicted proteins | sample 1588251 | NCBI WGS metagenome assembly OIYV01 (sample SAMN03283282) | human gut metagenome | biome: human-associated habitat; material: feces | host: Homo sapiens | place: Peru | collected 2012
AAGGGACATTTGTATGCGGCAAAATAGCACCGATTGCTCGGGAGAGCGGGCACCGCGCAGGCCGTGCGTGATCGCGCAGGCCGGGTATACCGGGAAAAATTATTACGCCGTCGTATACCGCAATCAGAGCATTACGGTACGCGCGGGAGACGAGCTGGCCGCGATCTTTACGGCGGCCAAATACTGGGGCTATAAGTGGAGCGCGCCGGAATACCACCAGAACGCCAAGGCGATGAAGCTACACTATAAGCCGGAGTTCCTGATCGGATAAAAAATGCCCTCGACCGGTTGCAGCCGGACGAGGGCGGAGAGGCCTACACTTCCCCGTGACAAGTTAAGTACAAGGAGAGTATACCATGAAAAATTCATATTTGCAAGAGGCAACGAAAAGCATCCGCGGGCAGCAGGGCAAGCGCGGGCCTGTATGGATGTGCGGCGAGCTGCCGACGATGGAGACGGAGGAACCAGAACATGAGGAAAGCTAAAAACGGAGAGTTCCGCAGTTCTGTTTATACGGAACGGCCAGCATATGCGGATTTTGACGCGCCTGCGAAGTTTCAGGCAATTCAGAGCATCATTGCAAAGCGCCTGCGGGAGCATCCAAACGCGATGTGTTCTTACTCCGGCGGGAGTGATAGCGACATCATGCTGCACATGATCGAAAGCGTCAGGACGATATTTAATCTGCCTCCGATTAAGTATTTCTTTTTCGAGACAGGGCTAGAAATGGCCGCAACAAGGAGGCACGTTCGGGAACAGGCTGAGCGCTATGGCGTGGAGATTACGACGGTTCGCCCGAAGAAGAATATTGTGCAGGCAACGCGGGAATACGGGCAGCCGTTCGTTTCGAAGATCATGTCTGCCGGACTGGAAGGCGTGCAAAAGAAGGGAATCCCGCTGAGCATCCACGAGGAATACAACAACGCCGAAGACAAGGCGGCGAAGCGTCAGGAGCTGAAAGAACGGTATCCGGGCTGCGAAACGACGATCAACTTCCTCTGCTGCTGCAACTCAAAGGGCGAACCACGCCCGGATATTCAGCTGGTTATCAATTCAAGCAAGTACATGCTAGATTTCATCCGGGAGAACCCGATACCATTCAAAGTGAGCAACCGCTGCTGCGACATCTGCAAGAAGCAGCCCGCGCACGAGATTGAAAAGCAGTTCGAGATGATCATCACCGGTGAGCGACGAGACGAAGGCGGTATGCGGTCCGTGCCGCGCGGTGACAGCTCCAGTATGTGTTTCACGGAAACAGCCAAGGGCACGTTCCGTCTACGCCCGCTGTTTTACGTATCCAATGCGGACAAGCAATGGTACAAGAATTACTATGGCTTGAAGTACTCGGACGCCTACGAAGTCTACGGGCTAAAACGGACGGGCTGCTGCGGCTGCGCAATATCTGCCAGAGCAGCAGCGGATCTGGAACTGATTCGCCCGTATGAGCCAAATGTCGTTAAGGTGGCATGGGCCATCTTCGGTGATAGCTACCGTTACAGAGCAAAGTACAATGAGTACAAAGCCATGCGACGGGAAAAAGAGAACGGCAAGAAGCCGGAGCCGCAAGACTGCGTATTGCCGGGACAGATGGTGCTTGATGAGGTGAATGTATGAATCCGGTGTTGCTACATGAGGTGACGCGAAGGGCGCGGAAGCCGCACAGGTGCCATTTGTGCGGCGAGGAGATCAAGAAGGGGACGGAATACGATTTGCAGACGATCGTCTATGACGGGATGTGCTACGGATGGAAGATGCATCCGGAGTGCAATGCGGTTTCTTCGTTCCTGTGGGATTATGTTGATCAGGATGAGGGTATGACTGCGGACGAATTCCTTGATGCGTGCAGCGAGGTTTGCAGAACCTTTGTCTGTCCGGACTGCGAACACTTTGATGCAGAGGGCGCGTCGGACGGCGACTATTGCAAAGAGAATCATTCGTTCTGCATCCATAGGCTTTATGAGCTGGCGCAGAAGTATTACCTGAGCAGGCAGAGACGGACGGAACGTGGCTGGATTGAATGGCGGCTTGTGCCGATTAAGGAAGTGGGGGATAAGACGTGACGAATAAAGAAACCGTGCAGGCACTGCGGTGCTGCGTAGAGGGCGAGTGCAAAGGCTGCGCCATGCATGAGGATAAGCAGCGCTGCCAAGAGAATTTATTGGAAAAAGCCGCTGAAGCCATCGAGCGTCTGACCGCCGAGAACGCGGCGCTGCGGGAGAAGAAGCGGTGGATTTCCGTGACAGAAAAAACGCCAGAGTATGATATGCCGCAGCTTGCGCTAAATGCTGACGGGGATGCACTCATTGCAAATTACGCATACGGCGAATGGTTTGATACATGGGGGCAAGACGTGGAGGTCACCCACTGGATGCCGCTGCCGGAAGCGACGGAGGAAGGAGACAAGGCATGAGTAAAGCTGTTTTGATCAGCATCCGCCCGATGTGGTCCCAGAAGATCATGAGCGGGCAGAAGACCGTTGAGGTGCGCAAGACGCGCCCGAAGATGAACCCACCGTTTAAGTGCTACATTTACTGCACGCAGAGCGCTGATATGCTTTGGATTTTGAAGGAAAGGGAACGGTCTCTCCATCCTGATAAAATAGCGGATGTTTTCAAGGCTGCTAAATGCGGCGGAGCATATCGGGGGAATGGCAAGATTATCGGAGAGTTTACCTGCAACAGAGTAACGAACCTTTTTTCAAACAGCAGGTTTTGGCTGGACGAGGATGATGTTTTACACACGTGTTTGTCTGCTGCGGAAATGCGAAAATACGCAAACGGCGCAAATGGATTGTACGGCTGGCACATTTCCAATCTCAGGATTTACGACACCCCGCGCGAACTGCGGGAATTTTACGCTGTGCCAAATGAGGTAGAGGTAGCGCTCAAGGCAAAACCAAAGCCAATCACCCGCCCGCCGCAGAGCTGGCGGTATGTGGAGGAAGAACTATGGAAAGATTGACAAGCCCTAATATCAACGTAGACCCGGACACAGACCGATTTCTGCACGCTACGATCGGCGGCAAGGAAATCGACTGGAAGCAGTTCCGGGACAGCACGCTCAACGTGCTAATCAACGGCCCGACGAGCAACGGCTTTTGCAAGGATATTTTCCGCAAGATGGCCCGCGATCTGTACGGACGGCTGAAAGCCCTCGAGGACACGGGGCTTGAACCGGAAGCAGTGGAAACGGTTAAGCTTGCGCTGGCCGCAAAGCACATGGTTGATCTCGAAACGCTCAACAATACGCCAATCAGCAGGCTCGTAGAGCTGGCCGAGGCCGACAAGGACGGGCGCGTGGTCGTGCTGCCGTGCAAGGTGGGCGATACAGTGTGGCGCATTATCCGGGACGGAGAACCACACATCACACGGGACGAAGTACGCGATATGTACTTCGCGGACGATATGACGCCGTGCATTGAGCTGGTCGGCGGGAGAGTTACCTTTACCGAGAAATTCGGAAAAACCGTATTTTTAACCCGCGAAGAAGCCGAGAAGGCTTTGCAGGAAATGGAGGGCGCAAAATGACCAGAAAACGCGCAAGAAAGATCCTCATGGCTATCGGCACGAGCCGGAACCATGCAAACTGGGGGCTGACGGCAAAGCCACGCTGGAAGACAAATGCCGGTGTGGTAGAGGATACGCTGACAATCACCCTGTACGCGAAGCTGCTGCGGAAGAAAATGGACGAGGGCAAAATGCGGTACACGGCGGACTTTTCGTACAAATTCGGTGGCAAGCTCGTCGTCGAGGACGTCAAGTCCAAGCCGACGCGGACAAAGGAGTATCTGCGCAACCGGAAATTCATGCGCTCGAAATTCGGAATCGATATACAGGAGATTTAAACATGCCGGAAGAAAAAAACGAATGTCGGACGGGAATGCCATGCGGCCTGCCGAAAAGCGGGAACGCCTGCATGAACCGCACGACGGCCTGCTGCCTGAACTGCGGCTGGAACCCGGATGAGCAGGTGCGGCGCAGAGCGCTGCCGCTCGTAAAGGGCGCGAACGGACTCTGCCACAAGGATATCCGCCAGGAAACATAGGCAATCTGCCGGGGAACCATATTTTATCGGACTTATGCCGCAGGCGCTCCGCCATGAGACGGCTGCGGAAGGAAACCCAGGCTTTGCACCCGGCGCACGGCAATTCCCTCAAGCACGTGCGCCGGGAAAGCGCGTGAGACGTGCGCAAAAACGTCATCCCACACGGGGTATCGCATAGGCCCCGTGCATCGCTTGCCTCCTTTTTTACAAAGCCGCCTGATGGCAGTCAAGGGCGGCTCGCCCGGAAATGCGCAGCGTTTGACAAGCGAGCGCGGCGCGCCGGTGCGCAGGCGGTGAAAGCCCGTCCTGCCTGCGGGGGCCGGAATACCGGCCCCCAGACGAAGGAGTGTGAAACTATGGGCAAATCCAACAAGGTCGCGCTGGTCTGCCAGGTCTGCGGGGCCACATTTTACAAAGTGCCGAGCGCGATCACGATGGAGACAAGGTGCTGCTCAAAGGAGTGCCGCGGGAAAGTGCAGGCAGAAAGACTGGAGCAGCGCCGCCGGGAGCTGGAAAAGGAGCTGGAGGGTCTGCGCACAGAGAGCCCGGAAGGCGAAAAGCGCCTGCCGCACAGGCTCGTCCGAATCCGCATAACGGCCAAAGTCCCGGTATGGCCGGAATACCAGCCAAGGATCGGAGCCACATACCGGGCGGAGCGATACCCAATGTTCAAAGCGCCGGGCTACGTGATCGAGTCCGGCGGCAAACGCATCAATATCCGCGCCAATGAGTGCGAAGAAATCTGAAAGGAGAAACAAAAATGGCAGGAATCATGGGACTGTTCGCGTCAGAGCTGGATGAATTTGTCGCGGACTACGACAATCAATTCTGGGACGCGAGTTTCCACGGCGAGACTTACCCGCCGCGGATCATCATGGAGCGCTCTACGCCGCCGCTCTACCGGGTGGAGGACGACGGCTCAAAGACGCTGGAGCCGAATCCGACAATCCAGATTATCGGCAGCGTGGACACGGAGGTCGTCACGACCGGCAAGCTCCAGATCAGCAAAAAGGACTTTACCAAGCTGACCAACCGCGCCGCCGCTCTGCTGGAGCTGTTCCTGCACGGTTTTATGCAGGAGCGAAAGGAAATGGAGGCGGCGCAGGAATGAGCCAACGACGCGAAAAAAGGAAGCGGTTTTACGCAAAGCTCTACGGAATGACGCGGCTGGAGGAATGGGAACGACGGGAACCGCCGTTCTGGCGGATCGTCAGCTGGAAGAAATGGCAGCGGTGCAGACCGCATGTGATGTGGAAAAACACATATCGCTGACCGTTGAAACTGTGGCCGGAATTTCCGGCCACGCTTTGAGTGGGAAGATAGCCTGTAGGGGCGGACGGCTCTGTCCGCCCGGGAGAAAGAGGTGTGGATGATGGCAAAGAGGCACAAGCGCCGCCTGTTTACAGGGGCGGTATGTACGCAGATCGTGTATACCGTATCCGATGGCGCGGACAAAAAGACCAGCAAGCCGCGCAAGCCGCGTTTTCAGACGCGGGAGGAGCAGGACGAATTCAACGGCAAACTCTCGGCGGACAGGCTGGCGGCCATTGTCAACGCCAACTTCGGGCCGACGAGCCTGTATTCCACGCTGACGCTCAGCGTGGAGAATGAGGTACATACCGCGCAGGAAATGCGGCGGCTTCGCGATCTGCTCTGCCGCCGCCTACTATATAAATACCCGGAGGCAAAGATCGTGATCGTCTATGGCCGGGGCAAGTCGACGAACCGCTTCCACCTCCACATGATTTCGGAAGGCATTCCAGCCGAAGAGATCGGCAGGATCTGGGGCCTCGGAAGCGTGGTGGAGATCCGCCACCTGCGGGAACACAATTATTATCTGGATGAAAACGGAAATAAAGTAGATCATGGCCGGGACTACACGGCCCTTGCCAATTACCTGCATAGCCACTGGCGCAAGGAATTCGGCGGCCACAGATACAAGGCGACGCGCAATTGCATCCGCCCGGAGCCGGAACCCGCGACCGAGGCCGTGCGCGAGTACAGTCCCAAGCATCCGCCCGTCGCCCCGCGAGGCTATATCCTCGTCGAGGCCCGGGCGACAAAGTACGGGTATCAATATTATAAGTATGTAGTTGATCCAAAGCGGAACGAGGCCGCTTTCTTAAAACCTCGTAAATGAGTAGCATTTTAAGACGAAAGGAGCGACCAGCATGAGCCGGAAACCGACCACGCATCCACGCGCAGACAGAAAGCCGGTATGCACCCGGAAAGACTGCATCTGCCATGACTGGCGTTGCGAGAATTGCTGCGCCAAGTATCGCCATATCTCCGATTGCAAGGGCACCGAGCCGGAAAGGGACGGGGAATGCAGGACGTGAGCAGAAAGCATAGCAAGAAGAGCAGTACGCCGCCCCCGCCTGGCTTCCCGGCACAGCTGCGGAAACTGCGGGAGCGCTATGGGATGTCGCCGGAGGCACTTGGGGAGTTATGCGGGCTATCGCGAAATACAATCCGCCGATACGAGTCCGGAGAGCGCCGCCCATCGGCTGAAACCGTGGCAAAAATAGCAGATTTTTTCGATATCTCAACGGACGGCCTGCTCGGAAGACGAAGGCATTGATGGCAAGTCCCCCATTTGGGGGAGAATAAGCGAAAAAACGTGGTAAGATATGAGCCATGAAGGCGGTACGTTCCCCGGGAAAACCCCAAAAGCGAAAAAGGCAATCAAGGAACGAGCCAAAAAGAGAAAAAATCAAAGCCGGTGGCAGCAATAGATCGCAGGGGTGCTGGTAAAATTATTAAATCAAAGAGCCGCAAGGGGGTGCACGGATGGCAAGGCCCAGAAAAGAGATCGATCAAAAGCAGTTTGAAAGCCTGTGTGCCTTGCAGTGCACGGGCGAAGAAATCCTGGACTTTTTCGGCGTTACGGATCGCACCTTGAACGCATGGTGCAAACGAACATACGGAGCGGGTTTTTCAGATGTTTTTCGCCAAAAAAGAGGCAAGGGGAAAATATCTCTCAGAAGACATCAAATGCGGCTGGCCGAAAAGAATGCCACGATGGCGATCTGGCTTGGGAAGCAGTACCTTGGCCAGAAAGACGACGCGGGAGACGAACGGATTGAAAATAAAGCGCAGGACGACGCTCTGAGCCAAAGCCTGCGAACACTCGCGGATGAGCTTGAGGGAAACGATGGATGATGATTAGCCAAAAGCAAAAAAAGATACTGGCGTTTCCATACACGAGCTACGACGCCCTGATCTGCGACGGCGCAGTCCGTTCCGGCAAAACATCGCTCATGATGTGGGCTTTCGTTTGGTGGGCAATGGAAAATTTCGATCATCAGCTCTTCGGCCTCTGCGGGAAAACGGTGGATAGCTGCACCAAAAACGTCGTAACGCCGTTTTTGGGGATGTCGCTCGCGAGAGAGCGATATGCAATCCGATGGCGGCGCAGCGATAAGATTCTGACGGTCCGCCGTGGGGAAAAAATAAATTATTTCGAAGTCTTCGGCGGAAAGGACGAAGCAAGCTACGCCCTGATTCAGGGCCGCACGCTGGCGGGCGTGCTGCTGGATGAGGTCGTACTTATGCCGCGCTCCTTCGTGGAGCAGGCACTTGCAAGATGCTCGGTGGACGGCGCACGGCAATGGTTTTCCTGCAACCCCGGCAATCCCAACCACTGGTTTTACAACGATTGGATTCTGCGCCAAAGCGAAAAAAATGCGCTCTATCTGCATTTCGAAATGCAGGATAATCCGGGCCTGAGCAAAAAAACGCTCGAGCGCTTCGAAAAAATGTATTCTGGCGTTTTTTACGAGCGCTATGTGCGCGGGCGCTGGGTAGTGGCCGAAGGCCTTGTTTATCAAAAATTCGGGGAAGACTGCATCGCGCATGAGATTCCGACGGGCGGCGAATATTATATTTCCGTCGACTATGGCACGCACAATCCATTTTCAGCAGGGCTGTGGCACGTAACAAGTGAGCGGGCCGTACGGATCGCAGAATACTACTATTGCGGCCGGGAGGAAAAAGAAGAAAAATCCCCGGAAGAATACTACACGGAAATCAGGCGTTTGGCCGGCGGGCGAGACATACAGTGCATAGTCGTCGACCCGTCGGCAGACGCCTTTATTGCAACCATCAAGAAACATCACGAATACAAGGTGCGCGGCGCGGTGAACGACGTCATGCCCGGAATCCAGACGACTTCTGAAATGTTGGCCTCCGGGACGGTTAAGATTTACGAGGGCTGCAAAAACACAATTCGCGAATTTGGCCTGTACCGCTGGGACGAAAAAAGCGAAGTCGACCGCGTTGTAAAGGAAAACGATCACGCGATGGACGAATGCCGGTATATGGTAATGACGATTTTGAGAAAGAAATTCAAAAAGCACGCCTATGTTCCGGAGCTGGCGAGATAAGAAGGTGAAGCATGAAAACATATCAGGATTTTTTAGAGGTTGCCGAGAAATCGGATCGGGACAGAATGGAATTTGTTCTGGCGGCGATCAACGATCATAAAAACTCGGATCTGTACCAGCAGGCAAAGATTGCGCGGGAATACGACGAGCACCGAAATGTTACCATCATTACCGTGCAGAAGCTGCTTTATACGCTGTCCGGGAAAGCTATCCCGGACAACTATAGCGCAAATTACAAGCTCCGCAGCGCATTCTTCCCGATTTTCATGCGGCAGGAAACACAGTATCTGCTAAGCAACGGCGTGATACTGAAAAACGCCGAGAACAAGAAGCGGCTCGGCAAAAAATTTGACAATCAGATTCAGGATCTGGCGCGCTCGGCGCTTGTCGGCGGCGTGGCTTATGGCTTCTGGAACCTCGATCATCTGGAAGTGTTCACGGCCCTAGAATTTGTGCCGCTGCTGGATGAGGAAAACGGATCGCTTCGCGCCGGTATTCGGTTCTGGCAGGTGGCGACTAACAAGCCGCTGCGGGCGACACTGTACGAACCGGACGGATTCACACAATTCATCCGCAGGAGCGGGAAAGAGATGGAGATTTTAGCACCGAAACGCGGCTATATCTCCGTCGAAGCCTCGTCTGAGGTGGACGGAACAGAAATCTTGGAGTATCAGAATTACCCCGGATTCCCGATCATCCCCATGTACGGCAATCGCGCCCGGCAGTCCGAGCTTGTTGGCCAACGCGAGGCAATCGACTGCTATGATCTGATCAAATCCGGTTTCGCGGATACCGTAGATGACGCATCGATTATCTACTGGACGATCTCCAACGCAGGCGGCATGGACGAAATCGATATGGCGCGGTTCAAAGAAACTATGCGGCGGATCGGAGTCGGCCTTGTGGACGACGACGGCGCAAAGGCGGAGGCCCACACGCTTACGATTCCAGTCGAGGCGCGGGAAGCGCTGCTGAGCAGACTCAGCGACGATCTTTACAGGGACTTTCAGATGCTGGACACCACGAAAATACAGGGCGGGCAAAAGACGGCGACCGAGATCACGGCGGCATACCAGCAGATGGACAACAAGGTCGACGAATTCGAATACTGCGTCGGTGATTTCCTGTATCAGCTTTTTGCACTGATCGGCATTGACGATGAGCCGACATTTACGCGTTCGAAGATCGTGAACCAGCTGGAGCAGACGCAGATGGTGCTGATGGCCGCAGAATATCTGGGCGATGAATTCACTCTGAAGCATCTGCCGTGGCTGACGCAGGAGGAAGTAACAGAGATCTTGCAGCAGAAGAGCGCGGAAGAACTCGCACGATTTGCGGCTGCGGACCCAAATGGCGCGGGAGGCGATACAAATGACGATTAAACTGGCGGATGGAAGAAGCGAACTGTGGCAGTGGGATACGGGCAGAAAGATAACGTTTGACGACGCGAATATAAAACAGGCGCATTTCCAAAACCACGCCAACGGCTACGGACGGACTATCGATGTCGATGTCGAGGACGGCGCGGCCAAAATCCCGGACGAACTGCTTCAGGCCGCCTTGCCGCTTACGGTGTACGCATACATCGGCGAGGAATCGGACGGATATACAAAGGTCGAGCGTGTTTTCACAGTAAAGCCCCGGAAGCGTCCGGCGGAATACGTTTTTACGCCTACGGAGCAGCTGACGTTGCGGCAACTCGAAGCCATCATCGGCGATCTAAACAACCTCACCACCAAAGCAAAAGAGAACCTCGTCGCCGCCATCAACGAAGCGGCGAAAACCGGCAGCGGCGGCGCTGGCTCCATCG
>OIYV01001700.1_pt1 | contig 10230 bp, 8 predicted proteins | sample 1588251 | NCBI WGS metagenome assembly OIYV01 (sample SAMN03283282) | human gut metagenome | biome: human-associated habitat; material: feces | host: Homo sapiens | place: Peru | collected 2012
CCAACGACAATTGGTTCACCTTGTTTTAAAGTACCATTTTGTACAAGTAATGTAGCAACTGGTCCTCTACCCTTATCAAGTTTTGCTTCAATAACAGTACCTGTAGCAGGCTTATTAGGATTAGCCTTTAAGTCCTTAACCTCAGAAACAACAAGAATTGTCTCTAAGATATCCTTAACGCCATCACCTGTTTTAGCACTACAATTTACGAAAATTGTATCACCGCCCCATTCTTCAGGCATTAGACCCAAATCAGCTAAAGCACTCTTAACCTTATCTGGATTAGCACCTGGCTTATCCATCTTATTAACAGCGATAATAATTGGAACATCAGCAGCCTTAGAGTGGTCGATCGCTTCTCTTGTTTGAGGCATTACACCATCATCTGCCGCAACAACAATAATTGAAACGTCAGTTACAGAAGCACCTCTAGCACGCATTGCGGTAAATGCTTCATGTCCTGGAGTATCCAAGAAAGTAACCTTCTTACCATTTACATCAACTTGATAAGCACCGATATGTTGGGTAATACCACCAAATTCACCAGCAGTTACATTAGACTTTCTGATTGTATCAAGAAGAGTTGTCTTACCATGGTCAACGTGACCCATGATAGTAACGATAGGTGCTCTTTCTCTTAAATCCTTTGGATCATCTTCAACATCATCAGCTAAAGATTCATCATCCTTTGGTTCTTCCTTAGTAGCCTCAATGCCATATTCCATACAAACAAGTTCAACATTCTCATCATCTAAAGGAGAATTAATAGTCATCATCTTGCCAAGCATGAAAAGTAACTTGATAATATCACTTGAATTCTTATTAATTTTGCCCGCAAGTTCAGAAACCGTAATACCATCAGAATAAGTAATACTTTCAACTTTCTCAGTATTTTCCTTCTTACTTTCATTCCAATTAGCTTTATTGTTATTAGGCTTCTTGTTATTGATTCGCTTCTTATATGTTTGTTTTGCCATATACCCTCCTTTATTTACTTTCTATAAACAACTTTTTAAATCCTCTATCATAGACACCAACTATCTTCACCATCTTCTTTCCAAGACTTTCTGATAATTGTTCGCTACTATAAGTAGTTGTATAAGGAATATTGTAGTAATCACACTTTTTTATATATCTTTCTTTTGTCTTATCACTAGCATCATCCGCTATAAACAAATACTGGCAAGTCTTGATATTCTCAAGAACCGATTCACCAAATTTAATTTTATTCGCCCTATATGCTAATCCCAGTAAAGAAAGAATTCTATCCATTAATCACCTTTTCTATTTCCTTATAAACTTCTTCATCCACATTCACTTCTAATGCACGAGATAAAAGATTTTTCTTTTTTGCGATTTCTAGAGCCTCTAAAGACTTTTTTAGATAAGCTCCCTTTCCATTCAACTTACCAGTTGTATCAACCTTAACCTCACCCTCAGGAGTTCTTACAATTCTAAGTAAGTCCTTCTTAGGCACAGATTCCCCACTAGCAAGACACTTACGCATCGGAATCTTTTTCATTAGTTTTCCTCGTCGTAATATTCATCATATTCATCGAAATCAATGTCATCATCATTGATCCATGAATCTTCCTCTAACTCTTCCTCTTGTTGTCTGATTTCCTCTAGTTCTTCTTCAGAATATGTAGGCTTAACATCCTCATCATATTCCTTCTTCTCAAGGTTTTCACCTCTTAATCTTCTATCGTCATCATCCTTCTTCTTACGCTTCTTAGTAACCTTTTCTTCCTTCTTACCAGCACCGGCAAAATCTTCAAACTTAGAAACATAATCAGTATGTGGAACTAACTTTTTACTAGGCTTAGATTCAGGTTCGAGCTCAAGGTTCGAGCCCCCAGATTCGAGCCCAGATTCGAGCCCAGTAGATTCGAGCCCATATTTAGCCTCTTTCTCTTCTTCTACCGGTTCTTCAACTGCTGGAACCTCTTCCTTCTCAGCTTCTTCTAAAGATTCTTGGTTAGGAACATCCTCAATAGTTACTTCATCAAGAGTTTCTTCAAATTCAACAAAAGCATCATCATTTACAACTTCTTCTTCACCACTTTCAGCCTTACGCTTAGCAGCCTCTTCTTGAAGTTGTAAGAATTCCTTTTGTTCCTTTTCCTTCTTAATCTTTAATTGATCTTCCTTAAAGAATGCCTCTTCGCTTTCAATATCAACTCCAGCTTCTCTAACATCCTTCTCAGTCTTAATATCAATCTTACGATTAGTTAACTTATAAGCAAGCTTAACATTCTTACCCTTCTTACCAATTGCGATAGATAACTTGTCATCATCAACTACAACACATAGAGGTCTTTGGTTACGCTTAATTAACTTTTCAAGCTCTTCTTCAGTCAAACTTGGATCAATCTTTTCATTTGAATAGAAACAAGCCTTAACTTCAGCAGGTGCTAAAGCATTCTTAACTAATTCACCAATATCATCGTTCCATTCGAAGACATCAACCTTTTCGCCCTTAACTTCACTGATAACTGCTTGAACACGAGAACCTCTAGGACCAATACAAGAACCAATTGCGTCTACATCCTCATTACGAGAATAAACAGCCATCTTTGTTCTCTCACCAGCTTCTCTAGCAATAGCCTTGATTTCAACTAAACCTTGTTGAATTTCAGGAACTTCCTTTTCAAATAATCTTTCAACAAACTTAGCATCAGCTCTACTCAATACTACTTGAGAACCCTTAGTAGACTTAGAAACTTCCTTGATAATAGCCTTAATAGGATTACCTTCTCTATATACTTCACCAGGAATTTGATCACTCTTCTTTAAGATAGCAAAAGTATTTTTGATATCAACAAGAACAAACTTTTCCTCAACTGTTTCAATAACACCTGAGATTAAATCATATTCCTTATCCTTGTATTCATCATAAACTCTTTGTTTATCAAACTCTTTAGTCTTTTGTTTAAGCATATTCTTGGCAACATTGATTGCAGTTCTACTAATTTCAGCGAAATTAATTTCCTCTTCAATAGTATCGCCAACCTTAACATCAGGCTTAATTTCCTTAGCATCAGAATATAAAATATCTAATGTTTCATCAAAAGTATCTGAATCATCATCAACAACTAACAATTCATGATAAGCTTGAATGCCCTTACTATCAATCTCAACTCTCACCTTAGCAGCAGGAGCATCAACATGATTTTGGTATGTCTTTATAATTGCTTCCTTTAATGTTTCGATCACGAATTCAGCTGGAATCTTACGTTCTTCTTCGAATAAACGCATACCTTCCAAAAAGTTCTTGTTGTTTTTTAAATTAACGCCATTCATAATAATTCTTCTCCTTTAAAATTTAACGGCATAACGTACAGCTTTAACATCGCTGTAATTGATTTTAATTGTTTTAGAAATATTCTTTTCCATAGTCTTTAAAGTAATAACAGCACCATCGAAATCCTCTAGGTCGCCATAATACTTAAAACCCTTGCCCTTAACATGGATATATGAGCCAATCGCCTCTTTTAGTTCATCAGCATTTCTAATCTTCTTCTCAATACCACACGAACTTACATCTAGCATATAAGCATCCATATCCTCATCATACTTATCCATGATCTCTGACACTTTCTTAGATATTTCTTCAATCTCATTCATATCCAATGAAGCATCAATTGATACGTGCAAAATGTTATTCTTTTTTTCATAATAACATTCATATAGCTTAAACCCTAGTAGGTCTAGTTCATAAGCTAGCTTTTCGTTTAATTCTTTAATTTCCACATTCTACCTCTAAACAATAAATTAAGCAGAGATTTCTCTCTGCTTATTTACATCACAATATTAACAAATTTCCCTTAAAATTTCAACAATGTTATCAAAGTAGTATGCATAACAAACAATAATAAGGCGATAATCACAAAAATATTTGATAAAAAGAACTTAATAGCCCTTTTAGAAGAATCGGAACTTCCTATTGAAATGATATTATATTTTTTACTAAATACTAGAATAATAGCTAAAATCAACAATATCGCAATAAAGACCAATGAGAAGATACTATACTTTTCAGGCACTAAAGCGAAAGCACATAACAAGGCGTTACCCATAATGTGTGTAAATAATGATGGTCTAATTGACTTATAAGTTAAAGTCATCTTTGCCAATAAATAACCCATCACAAAACTTGGAATCATCTCACTAATAGAAGCGTGGGCTAAAGTATAGACAATTGTTGTCATCATAAGCGCAAAATATCTTCCATATTTACTTAACGAATTAAGTAAAACACCTCTAAAGGCATATTCCTCTAATAAAGGCGATAAGAAAATGAAAGTAAACAAATAAATAGGACTGTCAACTAATATTTCATTAAAGACAATGCCAACATCTGAAAGCATTATGCCTTGTACACCTAATAGTTTTGTGATGATTGTATTTACATATAAGGCAGCTGCAACAAAGCCAAAATAAACTACAAAGTTAATTAAATAATCACTTAAATCAATTTCGGTCTTCTTTGTGAATTCTTTTAAATTAGTACCAAATACTCTTCTAACTATCATAAAAGGAAAAACAGTACCTATAATTAAACCTATAAAAGAAATAATAAAAGAAAGCTTTGGATTATCAATCCTTGGAAATAAGCCATTTTCAACACAAACCTTAGCGCCAATAGGCATAAAAATTACAACCAAGGCATATATCATCAAAGCAATGCCAACGATTGAAAATTGTTTTTTTACATAATTTTGAGAAACGGTCTTTTTATTTGCCATAGAGCAATTATATACCATTATCTTCCATATCTATTAAAAAAGACTTTACTTTGTACACAAAGAAAATATCAGTATAATGTTAATATGATTTTAGTAAGTGAAATAAAACTAGGGCTTCATGAAGATGAAAAGATTCTAAAGAAGTTACTAATAAAGAAATTAAATATTAAAGAAAGCGATCTTATAAGCTATAGCATTCATAAAAAGAGTATTGATGCACGTAAGGAAGCTATATACAAAGTTCAATTATTGGTTGAAGTAAAAAATGAACAACGTTATCTAAAACTTAAAAATGTAAGTTTATATAAACCTATTGATACTAAAGCTACCATTATTGAAAGCGATATAAGACCAATTGTTGTAGGATATGGGCCAAGCGGTATCTTTGCCACATATCGTTTAGTTGAAGCAGGATTAAAGCCAATTGTCATTGAAAAAGGAAAGAGAATCAAAGATAGAGCCAAAGATGTAGAACATTTCTTTAAAACAGGAGAACTAGATGTTAATAGTAATGTTCAATTTGGTGAAGGCGGTGCAGGTACCTTCTCAGATGCTAAGTTAACCACAAGAATCAAAGACCCTTTCATTGACTACATCCTAGATGTCTTTATTAAATTCGGTGGTGATGAATCTATTAAATACACACCACACAGTCATATTGGAACTGATAATATAAGAATTATTATCGAAAAGATTACTGATTATTTAATTGAAAAAGGTACTACTTTCTGTTTTGAAGAACAGTTAGAAGAATTATTGTTAGATGATAATCATAAAGTAACCGGCATTAAAACTAATAAACAAAGCATCACATCCCCTATATGTCTTTTGGCAATAGGACATAGCTCTTATGAAACAATTAAGAACCTAGATAAACAAGGTGTTCATATCTCTGCTAAAGATATGGCCATTGGCTTTAGAGTAGAACATCCTCAAAGTTTAATTGATGACAACCAAGGTGGTGATGGAATACATGCTTGTGAATATTTCTTAAGATACAAAGATACTAAAGGCGTTTATTCATTTTGCATGTGCCCAGGTGGTATGGTAATACCTGCATCAAGTGATAAAGAAAGAATTGTTACTAATGGTATGTCATATGCATCCAGAAACTCTGGTGTTGCCAATTCAGCTATTCTTATTCAAGTTAATAAGGAAGAGTATCCGGGCTCGAACCTGGGCTCGAATCTGGGCTCGAATCTGACGGGCTCGAATCTGGGTGGTTTTGAATATCTTAAGTATTATGAACAAAAGGCTTATGAGATATCAAATTCATACAGGGCACCTGCCTGCAATATTAAAGATTACATAAATAACGAATTAAACGAATTAAATTTTGAGTCTTCTTATCCTTTAGGTACAACCTTATTTAACTTCAATAATTTCTTTAAAGAAGAAGATAATGAGATCTTTAAGAAAGCCTTATTATTCTTTGATACTAAGATTAAAGGCTTTGTAGACAAAGGCATTATGGTAGGACCTGAAACTAGAAGTAGCTGTCCAGTTAGAATCGATAGAGATATAAAGCTAGAATCAATTAACACAAGTGGCCTATATCCAAGTGGTGAGGGAGCAGGCTATGGTGGCGGCATTATGTCTTGTGCTTTAGATGGTATAAGATGTGCTAATAAAATTCTAGAAAACATCACTCACAATTCACTTTAAATTCACATTATTCCTCCTATAATAGTCAATGTATAGGAGGTTTTTATTTATATGAAACTAGGAATTAAACAAATAATTATTATCTTCCTTGTAGCGCTACTTGGAGGAGCATGTGGTACTTATGGTATCTATGAGCTAACTTATAAAAATAATACTGATGAAAACAAAGAAATTACAAGTGAAGTCCAATACACCAACAGTGAAAGTGGCGTTTATGAAAAAGTTGTTGCGAAAGCGATTGATTCAGTGGTTCAAATCACAAGTAAAGCTCAAACTAACAATTCATTCTTTGGCTCTTATGAATCTACATCTTTAGGATCTGGCGTTATTATCTCTGAAGATGGTTATATTGTAACTAATAACCATGTCATCAGTGGCGCTACTAACGTATCAGTGGAACTAAATGATGGCACAACATACGACGCAACTATCGTAGGAAGTGATGCTAAAACTGACTTGGCTTTATTAAAGATTGAAGCTAGTGGTCTAAAATATTCCAAGATGATTGATTCTGATGAATTAAATCTAGGACAAGAAGTAGTAGCCATTGGTAATTCATTAGGTGAGGGTACAAGTTCTACTAATGGTATTATTTCAGCCTTAAATAGAGATGTTACTATCAGTAACTATTCAATGAACCTAATCCTAACAAACGCTCAAGTTAATAACGGTAACTCAGGTGGTGGCCTATTTGACTTAAATGGTAATCTAGTTGGTATCGTAAATGCCAAGATATCATCAAGCGCTAATGCTAGTGCAACTGTTGAAGGCATGGGCTATGCAATTCCTTCTAATACTGTTAAAGAAATCGTTGAAGAATTAAAGACTAACGGCTATGTTAAAAACCGTGCAACCTTAGGTGTTAAAGTTATTACCGACTCTAATTATCTTCAATACAATGGCTATACAAATGCTGGTGCTTTAGTAGGTGAAGTAGTTAAAGGTGGTGCTGCTGATAAGGCAGGCATTAAAGCTGGTGATTTAATTGTTGCGATAAACGATACAAAAGTATCTTCATTCTCAGAATTATCTAAATTACTAGATGGCTACGAAATTGGCGATACAATAAGTGTTACAGTTTCTCGAGATAATCAAATGAAGACCTTTGAAGTCACGCTTGTTGAAAGCATAGTTGAAAGCAGTGAGAAGTAGTTATACTACTTCTTTTCATTTGTATTTTACATGTAGAAGTGTTATAAATATATTAGCACTCGGAATATATGAGTGCTAAAGGAGTGAAAATGTATGGCAATTAAACAATTTAAAACAGAATCAAAAAGACTATTAGATCTAATGGCAAATTCTATCTATACAAACACAGATATTTTCCTAAGAGAATTAATCTCTAACGCCTCTGATGCGATCGATAAGAGATATTACTTATCTTTAACAGATACTAGTGTTACTGCCGATGATCTAAAGATTAAGGTAGCTTGTGATAAGAAAGCTCGTACTATTACTATTTCTGATAATGGTATTGGTATGTCTAAGGAAGACTTAGAGAATAATCTAGGTACTATTGCGAAATCAGGTTCTCTTGAATTTAAAGAAAATCTTGATGAAAAAGAAAAAGTTGATATCATTGGTCAATTTGGTGTTGGCTTCTATAGTGCCTTCATGGTAGCTGATAAGATTGAAGTTACTTCATTTAAAGTAGGTGAAGAAAAAGCTTATAAATGGATTGGTACCATGGAAGGTTACGAGGTAAAGGCTGCTAATAAGGATGACTATGGTAGTGTTATTACTTTATATGTAAAAGAAAATACTAAGGAAAAGAAATATGATGATTATCTAGATTCTAATAATCTTCAAGTCTTGATTAAGAAATATTCAGACTTTATTAGATATCCAATTGTAATGGATGTAGAAGTTACTAAGGAAGATAAGACCGAAATCGAAGAGAAGACTATCAACTCAATGGTTCCTATTTGGAAGAAGGCTAAGAAAGATTTAAAGGAAGAAGATTATAATGAGTTCTATTCAATGACTTATTATGATTTTGAGAAACCTTTAAAGACACTACATTACAAAGTTGAAGGTAATACTTCATATAGTGCCCTACTTTATATTCCAAGTGTTAGACCATTCAACTATTATTCAACAGACTATAAGATGGGTCTAAAGTTATATTCAAAGGGTGTCTTCATTAAAGATGAAGCTAAGGAACTTGTAAGTGATTACTTCCGTTTCGTTAGAGGTGTTGTCGATAGTGATGACTTATCTTTAAACATTTCAAGAGAAATCTTACAAGAAGATTATCAAATGACAGCCTTAAAGAAGTCAATTGATAAAAAGATCAAGTCAGCTTTGGTTAAGATGCTAGAGAATGAAAGAGAAACTTATGAGAAGTTCTTTGAACAATTCGGTACGCAATTAAAGTTTGGTACTTACGATAACTATGGCATGAATAAGGATGAACTTATCGACTTGTTGATCTTTAAGTCAAGTAAGGAAGATAAGTATGTAACTCTTAAGGAATATGTTGAAAGAATGAAAGAGGACCAAAAGGATATTTACTATGCCACTGGTGAATCAATCGAAGCTATTAAAGAACTTCCTCAACTTGAAAAGGTACTAGATAAGGGTTATGAAGTATTATATTTCACTGACAATGTCGATGAATTCATGGCTAATATCATTGGTAACTATAGTGATAAGCCATTTAAATCATTACTTCAAGGTGACTTAGATTTAGATACTAAGGAAGAAAAGGAAGAAGTAGAGAAGAAGGCTAATGACAATAAGGATTTATTAGCTACTTTAAAAGAAGAACTTAAGGATAAGGTAAGTGATGTAAAACTTTCTACAAGACTTAAGACTTCTCCTGTTTGTCTTGTTTCTGATGATGGTATCTCTATAAATATGGCAAAGACCTTAAACGCGATGAATCAAGGTAATATTCAAGCTAATAAGATTCTTGAAATCAACCCAGACCACGAACTATTTAAGGCCTTAGCGAAAGTTTATGAAACTAATAAGGATCTAAGCGAATATGCTAATTTATTGTATGATCAAGCATTATTAATTGCTGGTTTAACAATTGAAGATCCTCTAGCTTATACTAAGCGTGTTTCTGATTTAATGTTGAAGGCATTAGAAAGATAATAGGAAATTCTTAATTAAATTACATAAATTAAGACTAGATCTATTAGCTACTTCAAGCACTTCCTTGTGGGAGTGCTTTTCTTTTGCCAAACCAGTTGCCATATTAGTGATACAAGAAATACCCAAAACTTTAATACCCATATAGTTAGCTACAATTGTCTCAGGAACAGTAGACATGCCCACTACATCAGCTCCCATCATCTTATAGGCTCTAATTTCAGCAGCCGTCTCATAACATGGACCATTAAAGAAAGCATAGACACCTTCTTGTAAAGGAATATTGCTTATACTCTTAACTTTACTAATTAATTCTTTACTATAACTCTCAGACATATCAGGAAATCTTGGTCCAAAGTCCTCATTATTATCGCCAATCAAAGGATTAATGCCCAATAAGTTGATATAGTCAGTAATTAACATCAAATCACCTGGTTTAAAATTTTCATTAACAGCACCACAGGCATTAGTAATAATCAATTTATCAATTCCCAAAAGTTTTAAAACATAAATTGGATAAACAACAGGATCAAACCCCTTTCCTTCATAATAATGGGTTCTTCCTTGCATAATAACAACATTTAAATTATTAACCTTACCAAAGACTAGATTACCCTCATGCCCCACTACATTTGAACAAGGAAAATGAGGAATATCTTTATAGGAAATAATTTGTTTGTCGCTTAATAAATTAACCACATCACCCAAACCAGAA
>OIYV01001705.1_pt1 | contig 10207 bp, 6 predicted proteins | sample 1588251 | NCBI WGS metagenome assembly OIYV01 (sample SAMN03283282) | human gut metagenome | biome: human-associated habitat; material: feces | host: Homo sapiens | place: Peru | collected 2012
ACATCCAAAAATTCGCTTTTACAACCTGAGCATCACAAGATTCAGCAGCACGATAAAGCTTCTCGAGCGCATCAAGCTCGAAGTAGTCATCGGATTCAAGAATCGCTATATATTTGCCCTGAGCAGCTTCCAACCCCATGTTCATAGATGCACCGTAACCGGAGTTCGCCTTGTCAATCATCTGAAAGCGAGGATCCTCCGCCATATACTCCCGAATGATGTCAGGCGAAGAGTCCGTCGATCCATCGTTAATGCAAATGACCTCGATATCTTCAAGCGTCTGGTTTCGAGCAGAATCCAAGCACTGACGCAAATAATTCTCAACGTTATAAATTGGAACCAGAAGAGACACCAACGGTTCAGACATAAACGTTCTCCTTAGCGTATGTCCATCTTTATCGAACAATTGATAGTATCATACGACTGCATTATCAAAAGCAAATGCCAAAGGAGCAACATGTGTGTGTTGTATAGGCGGAACATAGAGCTAGGGTTATGGCTTTCGCCTATCAACGGGCACGGCAGCGCCTCTCCCGTGCCCATCTTCGCGATCGCTTCACGCTTGATTCTTCCCTACAATCAACTACTCGTTAATTTTATATAGACGCATATCACCTTCTGATGCAAGCAAAGTAAAGCCAGGGGTGCTCTCATTTATCGCGGCAATCCCTCGATACGCTTCCGCACCGGCAACACCATCGTCAAGGCTCGACGAAGACGCCCCTATCCCATCCGCATCTAGTTGCAGCACATACTTTGCATTTAACGAAGCAACGGCGTTTCTTACCGACTCGTCGTTAGCGATATCGTTGAGCCTATCGCGCACAAGAACGCTTTCCGGCTTTTCAGAAGAGCCTCCCGCCATCACGTAGCTACGAAACATTACAGTCGCATCGTTCTCTCCGTATGCAAAAACGCTTCCATCGTACGGGATATTAACGATACCACCAGGGTCGTCCCTCACAAGATCCATTGCTTTATCAACAAAGGCAGACTCCTCAATTGTGTACCTGCGAACATCCTCAGAAGACAGCCAGTTTAGCTTATTGTTCACCACCTCGAATGCGGACTCGGCACCGGGACTTCCTAATAAGCTTGCCGGTCTATAGACGCAAATCATCCCAAGGACAACAACGCAAATGCTAAGACATTTAATCACCGACGGCGAGACGCTCAACGCGTTCGCGCACCGCGCAATCATTTTAACCAAGCAGTAAACGCCGATAGAGGCTAAGGGGATAGAGGCAAGTGCCAGCAAAGCAGCTATCCGATAAGCATCGTTATACCAAAAGCCCGTAAGAAACGACCTTATAAGGCCATCGGAACTTGCGCAAACAACGAACATGAAAAGACAAATGAAGTACGAGAGCGTAAAGGCCCGATATTTTCTTGAATACAAAGTCCAAACAATCCCAAGGAAAACCATACCTCCCAGCAGCCATTGGGGAGGATAAGCCCGCAACGACAAATCGAGAACCCCGAAGAAGGCCTGCAAGCGCCCTTCGAACGGAGGCCATGGGTACGTCACTGTACCGCGGAATGACGGCAAACACCAAGCAGCAGTCCAAACCAGAAGAAGAACAAGCACCGACAAGGCACAAACCAGCAAAGAGCGACTCCTCTTCATGTTGATTGATTGCAAAGAAGCCATCAGTCCCGCCAAGCAGAGCGGTGCAGCTAAAACAATGATTGAGAATAGCGCATTTGGCTGAAGCACAGCCAAAGCAAAACACGCCACCAAAAAAGACAGAGTCCATCTGATGCGATCATTTTTGCATGAACTGCGCGAAAAAACAGAAGCAATGGAGCAAACCGCCACAGGAACAAGAGCAAACGCTGCAAGATTCGAATAGAGTGGCCCAAACGTCAAAAAACCCCAAGGGAAAGCCGAGAACGCAAGCGTCACAAGAGAGCCAATCAGGACAATCGGACGTTCAGAAAAGATCCTCGACATAAGCAGAGACGTCGAAACAGGGAAAACAACACCCAGAAACGAAAACAGCGAAGCGTTCTCCGCGACCGCAGCACCCACTCCCGTAATAGCGGAAGCAAGAGCAGTCACGATATGCCATGCTTCAGGATAGAAGCCTCCGTAAGATATCGTCGGAGCAATCCCGGAAGATACTTCTTCAAAAGAATACGAACTTGAAGACAATACTGAATAATTTCCATTTTCAATTATGGAGCGAATGCCATTTAAGTGCGCCGCATTGTCATAGAGCTGAGCAAATGAAGCAGGACCGCTCAAATCCTTGACGAAGAAAAAACCCGCGATAGAAACGCCGACAAACACGTAGACGCCAATAGCCATCAAGTCTGTTTGCCGATCTTGAACAGCAGTCCACGATAGTTTCTTTTCGATACAGCCCGATGCAACGCGAGCAGCTGCCGAAACCGCCAAAGCCGGAACAACAATCATCCACCATTCAGCAAAGATATTTGCATATCTAAACGCTATTCCCAAGACGACAAATAACGAAATAGAGAACACCGGAGAAACGGCCAAAGATGCCAGTCGGTCAAAACGGAGCGATCGAACCAACAGAAAGCCCGGTATATAGAGCAGCAGAATAACCACAAAAGCAGTCATGAAGAACAAAATCCACATTGAGAATCAAAAGCCTTTCCATTGGTCCGAACTGATTCCTTTGATTGCACCAATATTATCCGGTAAGCACTTCACCCCATCCGCAATCAGCGGAATCGCTTAAGCAGAGCACGGTACTCAGCTATTAACCATTTCGACTTGCGAGTACTGCTCCGAACAAAAACAAATTCATATCCCCGACTCCTAGAATCATGGTTATCCAAATTAGTCCGCAAGCAGCTTTCGCTTTATGGCGCTCTTAGTTTCCTCTTTCGCAAGAACGCATCTTGCCACATGTTCATAATGAGCATGTATGTCTTTGGGAAGCTCGTAAATATCGCCGTAGCTCCTCGCGAGCAAGCTTAGATAATTGCGCGGAACGACGACATCGAACCCCTCGAACGACAACTGCTCTAAAGGGAAAATGTCGGCGAAGGCGTATGATAAAAGACCATCAGATGCCGCATAGCAATTCTCTATAGCCCAGGTTATCCCAGCCGCATCATTGCGAGTAGGCTTGATTATGTTAAGTTCCTCGACTTTCAAGCGATAACGTTGAAAAGTGTCGCGAATTTCACCATATAGCGCCGCGTCTTCTCTTTCAGCTAAATAAGGAGTGTCTCTCCAGCAAGACAAGCTCTCCTTTGTATCCATTTCATCGATCATCTCAGCCCTCAAAGTGAGCATTTTATCGAAAGACGCGGAACCGATATTCTCAGAGTAATCGAAGATGAACAAATCGACAAAGCAAGGATTCGCTTCGTCCGAATACATAAAACGAAGCTGCCAGCAGTGCGCATGCCAGTCAAATACGCTGCTCACCCGATACCTATCATCGCGCTCCGCTGCAGCCACTACCGCCTGGGCATCCTCCCTCATCATTCCAACGTCAAGATCGTCATCCCAAGGAATAAACCCACCATGACGTACCGCGCCAAGCAACGATCCGAACATAAGCCAATAATCAGCACCGGTCTCTTTACAGAATCTGTCGAATTCGAACAAAAGTCGGCTATTCCCTCGCTGCAGTAAACGCAAATCTCCTACAGCGCTAGGAAGGCGGCCAAAGAAACTCTTTTTTGCGGAATCTACATCTTCTTCGCTATCTCTCACCATATCCCATAGCAACAATTTGGAATGCGCATCATGAGCATCCAAGTTAACGTTCAAAGAACAAATGGAATCGTTTAGCTCGCTGCATCGTTTCTGGAGATCCATGTTTTGCGTGCGCAACTTCCAAATCTCATCGCCAAGAACACGAACATCGTCCCGAAGACCAAGCACCTCAGAATAAAGCGCGTGGAACGATCGAGACGATGGGGGAAGAAAACGACCCACAATATCATGTACTAGACCCACTTAGACCCATCCAATCGTATTCATATCGTGACCGCGATACCAATTGTACGCTATTGTCAGGCAAGAAGACCCACACCCCTCAACGCGCCCTCATCGACCGGCCATCATTTCACGAGACTTCCACCACCCTATCTTGTTTTTGCGTTAGCATTAGAAGTTGTTGTCCCGTTGAGATAACACTGTCATCCGAATTCGACGCATTCAAGGAACATGATGATCGAAGCCTTTAAAACAAGCCAACTGAATCGCAATTGGTTTACTATCACTTCCCTTGTTTCAAAAGACTTTAAGTTGAAATACCGCCGAAGCGTTCTTGGAGTGCTGTGGTCTGTTCTGAATCCACTTCTGATGATGTGCGTGCTTGCAGCCGTATTCACAAACGTTCTAAAGTTCGGCGACGTTGCCAACTTCCCCATGTACCTGATTTTGGGAAACGTTCTATTCGCCCTCATGTCCGATTCAACAACCGGGGCGATGACATCGATTCTAGAATCCGCCCCGCTTATCAAAAAAATACGCATAGAAAAGCTAATTTTCCCTATCGAAAAGGTACTGTTTCAACTCGTGAACTTTGCCATTTCTCTCATTGCCGTTGTACTCGTCATGGCTTTCTTCCGCATTGCACCAACGGTTAATTTGCTTGCTCTCCCCTTGCTGCTTGTCTATATGCTATTGTTCTGCAGCGGCTTAGGAATGCTGCTTTCCGCTCTGGCGGTTTTCTTCCGCGACGTCTGCCATCTTTGGAGCGTAGTGATTACCGCATGGACCTATGCAACGCCTCTTTTCTACCCCGTTAGCTTACTGCCTGATTGGATGCAACAAGCAGAATTCTTCAACCCCATGTACCACTACGTGACTTATTTCCGAGACATCGCTATGTACAATTGTATGCCGAGCCTTAAGGAGAACCTTGTTTGCTTAGGCATGGCGATTATCACCTTTGTCATAGGGCTGCTTGTTTTCAAGAAATCCGAAAAAAAGTTCATCCTCTACGTATAGGCGGCATTCATGACCGAGATTGTAAATACCTCCCCGCTTTCCAGCAGCACCGCGCATGACGAGGCCTCGGACACGCGCCCGGTAATGATCAACGTCGACCACGTGTCGATGGTTTTCAACATGGCGAGCGAACAATTGAATAGCTTGAAAGAATACGCTGTCGCTTTCGCAAAGCACGAGCTCATGTTCAAGGAATTCAAAGCTATCGACAATGTGTCGTTCAAAGTGCATAAGGGAGACGTTTTCGGCATCTTGGGAACCAACGGCTCTGGAAAATCAACCATGCTTAAAATCATTGCAGGCGTGCTTGAGCCGAGTGCCGGATCCTGCAACGTCAACGGTAACATCGCGCCACTCATCGAACTTGGCGCGGGCTTCGATTTTGAGCTGACAGCACGCGAGAACATCTATCTGAATGGCGCATTGCTGGGCTATTCACGAAAGTTCATTAACCAGCATTTCGACGAGATTGTCGAGTTTGCCGAAATCGAAAAATTCCTCGACATGCCGATGAAAAACTACTCCTCGGGTATGGTTGCCAGAATCGCTTTCGCTATTGCAACGGTCATCGTCCCCGATATTCTCATTGTGGACGAAGTGCTTTCCGTCGGCGATTTCATGTTTCAACAAAAGTGCGAGCAGCGCATCAGCAGTCTCATCAAAGAACACGATGTGACTGTCCTTATCGTGTCGCATAACAACGATCAAATAGAGCGTCTCTGCAACAAGGCAATCTGGATCGAAAAAGGCCATACACGCATGATGGGAACGGCTTCGGAAGTTTGCACTGCATATCGTGCTCTCGGAGGCCATATTGGAAGCGCCGAATCAGAGGCGGTGGTTTACAATACGCTCATCAACCCCATAGCTTTTGATGACGAAATCGTCGCATCGGTTTCCGGCGACGATAGGTACGGCACTGCCGTCAAACTAGCAAACCTTTGCCATTACCCGAACTCCGAAACGGTAGTACTATCCGTTTCGGAATCGCCCTCGATTTGCTTTTCCGCAGCCGCGCTTGCAGCAGCCCACGAGGCGCCTTTGCTTCTCATCAAGCCCAATCACGTTCCGGACTCAACTATGCAGGAACTGCAACGCCTCAACCCCAGCTCTATTGTCGTTGCAGGCGTTGAGCCTCAGAACGAAACCTTTATTACCGCTGAGATCCAACGACTCGTCGACAAAGCAAATGTCTCCTTTGCTCAATCGATCGTCGCGCAGGAAGCAGCAATCAACATCTTCCACGCCGCCGAAACCAAGCAATGGGGAGAGTGTGCGATTGTCGCATGGGATGGCTGTTTCGGTGATCAGATGTCGCTTTTGCCATACTCAACCAGAGAAAAAGCTCCTGTCTTTTATATAGACGAGAACGAGAAGATTAACGATGAAACATGGGGTCTGCTAACATCAGGCCATTTTCGCAATCTGCTGCTTCTCGGAAGCGAAAAGACATTCCCTGACGAGGTAATCAGGTCCTTAAATAACAGCGGCATTTGCGCTACTAGAGTGTGCGCGGCTGATGCATCCGCCGCAAACGCCTTTATTAATGCGAATTTCGTAATTCCATCGATAGAGAAGTCGGGAAAATCCATTAACACGCTCATCGTTTCGTCAACATGGCACCCATTCGATTCTTTCAATACTGGGCGTTATGCTATTGAGCATGACGCAGCAATGCTTCTTGTTGATGCAAGCAACTTGGACAGCATGGCGTCGGCGATTCAATACCTCGAAACGCTAAATGGGAGTATTGAGCACTTGGTATTCATCGGGGACGACAATCAATTCAACAGAGTTGACAAACGACTGCTCGCCAAAGCAGTTGCACAGGCACAGTAGAACCGATGGCCCTTGCTCCGATAACGCCGGATAGGTATCAGAAACGCCAAGAGCTTCACATCATAGGATAGATAGACCAGTCTGACGAAGCGGCACAAGCATCGTTGTTAATGGCAATCGGTCATTAACAACGATGCTGCCAACGCAATCTACCCTATTGTCAACCGCTCGATAACTGGAATACTAGCGTTCCTAGCGGACTGCCGCACAACCACCCCAAGCTGCCTCGATACCGCATCGAGCTAAACTAAGCCAACCTCCCTCCAGCCTTCCCTTACGGTAGCATCTCTAAACAGGTATTGGGTATCGCGACAAAACTGGAGACAACCCCATCGGCCCTGTCGCGACGGTGATAAGGATTCATTTCATGCAGCCTAAGAAGCTCACAAGCAATTATCATTTTCGCTGCTGCCGCGAAGGCCATTGAAGCAACATTGTTTGAAGCCACTTAAGCTTCACCCTCCACGTCTCATTCAACATTGCTACTCTGAGGAGCAGCAATGCACTCGCCAGCAAATCAAAGCCACCAATGAACCGTCGACTATCGAGGAATGACGCATTCTATGTTCGATATTAGTAATCTCATGTGAATACCGAACATAGTTTCAATCTGTTCGCCTTTCTTGTTATTATGCAATTATCCGAACAACGAAAGGCACTTCAGCAATGCTATCCCAAAATCAATTCAAGGTAATCAATGCGCTCAACAAGCAAAGCGAGCTTACCCAAAGAGAGCTTGCGAGCGAGACCGGTCTTAGCCTTGCCACGGTCAACGCCACCTGCAAAGAGTGCGAAACCGCCGGCTTGATCGAAAGCGGCCGACTCACTATTGCAGGCATAGCCGCATTGAAGCCCTACGCTGTCGACAATGCGGTTATCCTTGCAGCCGGCCTCTCGTCACGTTTTGCCCCTATTTCCTACGAGCGCCCTAAGGGGCTGCTTAGGGTGCGCGGCGAAATCCTCATTGAACGCCAAATCGAACAGCTTCAGGCTGTAGGAATCCGCGACATCGTTATCGTAGTCGGCTATAAAAAGGAATCATTCTTCTACCTCGAAGACAAATATGGGGTGAAGATCGTTGTAAATCGCGAGTATGCATCCCGCAACAACAACTCCTCGCTCATGCTGGTTCGCGAGATCCTCGACAACACCTATATCTGCTCTTCGGATAACTATTTTGAGGAAAACCCCTTCGAAAGCCATGTGTGGAAAGCGTATTACTCTGCAGAGTATGCTGAGGGCTTCACAAAGGAATGGTGCATCAAAACCGGATCGCATGATCGAATCATAAAGGTAACTGTCGGCGGAACCAATGCGTGGTACATGATTGGGCACGTGTTCTTCGACCGCGCATTCTCCGCACATTTCCGCGAAATCCTTGAGGCAGAGTATGATTTGCCCCAAACCCGGGACAAGCTCTGGGAAGACCTGTACGTCGAGCATATCAAAGAGTTCGATATGCAAATAAGGCGATATGACCAGCCGATCATCCACGAGTTCGACTCGCTCGATGAGCTGCGAGATTTCGATCCCCTCTTTCTCGAGAACCTTGATTCCGAGATCTTCGACAACATCGTTGCGGTTCTCGGCTGTGATAAGTCGGAAATTCACAACGTCTACCCACTCAAGCAGGGACTCACGAACCTCAGCTGCCATTTCTCCACCAATGATGGCGAATGGGTGTATCGCCACCCCGGCGTAGGAACAGAGCTGCTCATCGACCGCGCAGCGGAGAAAACCGCCCTCGAAACCGCGCGAACTCTTGGGCTGGACAATACCTTCGTTTTCGAAAACCCTCGACGCGGTTGGAAGATCTCAAAGTTCATTCCTGACTGCAAGAACCTCGACCCGAAAAACGATGCCCAGCTGCAGAAAGCAATGACCATGGCGCGTCAGCTGCACGAGTCTGACGCTACCGTCAAACGCTGCTTCAGCTTCTACAACGAAGGCAAAGGCTACGAGCGATCGCTTTTGGCAAGAGGTCCCATCGATGTTACGGATTGGGCAGACATGGAAGCGCAGGCAACGGAGCTCCACAAGCTGCTTGAAGCGGAAAGCAGCGAACCGGTGTTGTGCCACAACGACTTCTTCAGCCTGAATTTCCTTGTTGAGGAAAACGGCAACGTCAGCCTGATCGACTGGGAATACGCAGGTATGAGCGACTATGCAAATGATTTCGGCACGTTTTGCGTATGCGATCAGCTTGACGAGGAAGAAATGCACCGCGCACTCACGCACTACTTCGGGCGCACGCCCACGGATGCCGAATGGCGGCATAATCTTGCCCAGGTTGGAATGGCAGGCTGGTGCTGGTACGCGTGGTCGCTTCTCAAAGAATCAGAAGGCGAAAACGTCGGCGAGTGGGCCTATATCTATTACCGTTACGGCAAGACGTATTTGAAGAAGGCGCTGGACCTGTACAAGCAGCAATAACTCTCAAAACGGACCGCGAGATTAAGGGAGGAATCCGATGGAGGCAAAAGTCGAAATGCTACGCAACCAGCGGCGAAAAAAGTTCATGACGAGGGGCATCACCTTTGCCGTGGCATCAGGCATCTGCTACGGCTTATACACAGGCTTTCTCACCTTGGCGGAAACCCAAGGAGTATGGGGCGATTGGTTCGCGGGCACCGAATGGGGCAACGGCAATGCAGCGCTGAACGCATTCACCATCACGTTCACCCTTGCCGCCTTGGCAGCAGGCCTTAACGACCTGTTCAGCGGCATATGGTCGATCGCGGTTTGCGCGAAGAACCGGCAGCTTGGCGATTTCTGGAAAACCCTTAAAACCAAGCCGGGCCGCGTGATGATGCTCTGCGCGATAATCGGAGGACCCTTCGCGACGATCTGCTATGTGATCGGCCTCAACTCGGCGACGGCTTCGGGAAACCCTGGAGTAATCGTTCCCATAGCGGCTTTGAACTGCGCCATCGGCGCGATTCTCGGACGTATCCTCTTTAAGCAAAAGCTAAGTGCGCATAAGGTTATCGGCATCTTGGTCTGTCTGGCATCTGCAGGCATGATCGGAGGAGCAAGCTTCGCCTCCATGGGACCCGACGCACTGCTCGGTTGCCTATTCGCCTTCCTGGCGGCATTCGGATGGGGATTCGAAGGCTGCGTCGCCGGCTTCGGCACCATTTTGATCGACTACCGAATCGGCATCGCCATTCGCCAAACCACCGCAGGACTCCTAGAGCTGCTGGTCGCCTTCCCCATCCTTGCCACCATCGGTGGAGGCATTGGCACCGTTCCGGAATTGCTTGGGGCGGCAATCTCTACTCCGTCATTGCTCATCTTCGCCATCTCCGGCTTATTTGCCATGCCGGCTTACTCCTTCTGGTATAAGGGCAATTCGATGTGCGGCACGGCTCTGGGCATGGCATGCAATGGCATGTACGCATTCTGGGGTCCGTTGTTCATCTG
>OIYV01001706.1_pt1 | contig 10199 bp, 10 predicted proteins | sample 1588251 | NCBI WGS metagenome assembly OIYV01 (sample SAMN03283282) | human gut metagenome | biome: human-associated habitat; material: feces | host: Homo sapiens | place: Peru | collected 2012
TACCTTTTCTTACTAATTGATTAATTGTTGGCACTTGTTTTTCACCTCCTAGAAAATAAACATTAACGTTTATTATTATACCACTTATTTACCACTGCAGTCAACACTTTTTATATTTTTTTCCAGTTTTTATGTGTTTTTTTATTTTACTTCTTCATATTTACTTAATTATTGAATTTGCCATTTTATGTTCCTTGTGTTATAATTGTCTTAAGAGTTCGGTTTTCACCGGATCATTTATAAAAAGGAGATATACATCATGTCTTATCTTTATGAAAAAACTTACCCGGAGTGCCCAGAAACTTGTAACAACCTCATCATTCCTGACTTTCAGGTCGAACTCTCTAAAAAGTTCAGAGAATCCTGCCCTGAGCGCTGGGAAGAGGTAGTGAAAATGCAGAAAAAGTTTTCCTCTCGGTATCGTTCTCTCACTTGTGTAACCTTCTTCTTTAAGGAAAAAGGAAAAGCATCTGGAGAAACAATCCATCAGGAAGACTTCGACTTCACCGGCAAGGAAATTTCCGTTTCCAACAACACTGCTAGCAGTTTTGACTACGACCTCGACCTAATTTATAACAACATTTTTGTTGTAGTTGCACTCTAAGTGAACTCCTTAAAAGCTCCGCTTGCAATAGGCGGAGCTTTTTCCTTTATAATTATAGAATTAACATTGCATCTCCAAAACTGAAAAATCTATATTTCTCTTCTACAGCTTTGTTATATGCTTCCATAATAAATTCTTTGGTTGCGAGGCTTGATACTAGCATTATAAGAGTTGATTCTGGCAAGTGGAAATTTGTTATTAATCTATCAATACACTTGAATTTGTATCCTGGATAAATAAATATACTTGTATCTCCTTCTGTTTCTTTTACCATACCATTTTCATCAGCAATTGATTCTAATACTCTACAAGAGGTTGTTCCAACTGCAATTATTTTATGTCCTTCTTTTTTTGCTTTGTTTATTTTTTCTGCATCCTCATTTTTTATATAATAGTGTTCTGTGTGCATTGTATGTTCTTCTATGTTCTCAACTTTTACAGGTCTAAATGTTCCTATTCCAACATGTAATGTAACATTTGCAATTTCTACACCTTTATTCTTTATTTTTTCTAATAATTCTTCTGTGAAATGTAAGCCTGCTGTTGGTGCAGCTGCTGAGCCTTCATATTTTGCATATACTGTTTGATATCTGTTTTTATCTTTTAAGCTTTCTGTTATATATGGCGGAAGTGGCATAAGGCCTATTTGGTCTAATATTTCATTGAATATTCCATTATATTCAAAGTGAACTTTTCTGTTTCCGTTTTCCATTACTTCCAAAATTTCTGCTTTAAGTAACCCTTCTCCAAATTCAACTTTTGCTCCCTGTCTTAATTTTTTGCCAGGTCTCACCATTACTTCCCAGTTATCATTTTCTAGTTGTTTTAGTAGTAAAAACTCAACTAATTTTTCTGATGTTTTTCCTATTATTTTTCCATAAAGCCTTGCTGGAATTACTTTTGTGTTGTTTCGTACTAGGCAGTCTCCTGGTTCTAAATAGTCTATTATATCTTTAAAAGTTTTGTCTTCTATTTGCTTTGTGTCTCTATGTAGAACCATTAGTCTTGATTCATCTCTTTTTTCTGTAGGATGTTGTGCTATAAGTTCTTTTGGTAAGTTGTAGTTAAAATCTGATACTTTCATTCTTTAATCCTTCCTTTTTTTAATGTATCTATTATTGTTAATATTTCTTCAATTATGTTTTGTGGTTCTTGGTTGAATTCCATGTCTAGTGGATGTTTAAAATTATCTTGGTTTGCTGGTTGTGAGTAATAAGCTGAATCATATAGGCCTATATATTTTCCAGTTTCATTGTCCAAAACCTTTTGTCTCATATAGTCTTTGTACCAGTCGTTTAGTCCACTTGCATGTTTTTCTGTGTATCCATAATCTGCATAAGAGTGTAGTGCTGGAATTGTGTATCCAGCTTCTTTATTGTTTCTCTCAAGGGTATGTAAGAATTCATGTAAGTACACTTCTTCTGGAGATTGGTTCGTTATTCCATATTTATATGAAAACGAATTTGCATTTTTGTTTATTCTAACTAGAGAATATCCAACTCCATATATATCCATACTTCCAAGACCTATCCAGTTATCAATAATTGGTATTGATGTGTCTCCTGTGTCATCTTCCATTCTACATACAACAAATACATGGTCATATTGTTTTTGTTGTATTTTTTCATAGATCATTTCCTGAACATCTTTGTATGATATATAATATCCATGTTCATCTGAATAGGAAATAGTTGTAACTGGTGTTTCTATTTCATTTATTTCGTAGTTCACATTCATTTTTTCATCTGAAAACATGTAGCAATCATCTTTGTATCTTGCAAGGTTTAGTTTTATATTTTCTATGTCTTGAGAATTTGTTTTTAAATTGTACCTTTTGCCTTTTATTTCTACATCTAATTCTTTTATTATAAAACAACCTATGTTCCAATTTGAGTCTGTGTTTTTCATTCCTTTTTCTACTACTATGTCTGAAAACCATGCTGTACCTGAGCTTTCTCCTTCGTTGCCTCCCAGTCTAAAGCTTATTTCTACTTGGTCTCTATTTTTTGAGTTAAAATAGAATTCTATTTTTTGCCAATCACTTGTTCCTGTAAGTGGTTTTGTGTATTCTGTTGTATCTAGTAGCCCTACTGTTACTCCTCCACCATTTTGTTCTTTACTTTGAACATTTTCCATTTTTACCATACATGTTACCCTGTATGGAGTGTTCTTATCAACTTCGATTTTTTTGTGGAATGTTGCATCTCCAAAATCCAAGTTTTCTATTTTATAACTGTTTGCTTTTGAATATCTCACTTTTGAATCTCTGGAAAACTTACTGTCGCTAGTTGTTGAGATTGCTTTTTCGAACCCATTGAAGTAATTTTTTCTATACATATTGAATGATAAAACTAAAATAACAATAAGTAAAAGTGTAACTATAGTAGATGTTATTTTGGCATTTCCTCTTGAGTGTTTCATGTATTTTGCCTCCTTATATTTTATTTATTCTTTTAATAATAGAGTCTTTTCCTAAAATTTGCATTATTTCATAAAGGTCTGGTGTGTTGTGTCTGCCTGTTAATGCTACTCTTATTACTGTGCTTATGTCTCCAACATGTCCTTTATAGTTTTCTGGATTAGCTTTGTATTCTTTTCTATTAGCACAGTATCCAAGCTCAGCTCCTATTACTTTTAATTCTTCAAACCATTCTTCTTGGCTTCCAACATTAAATGTAAATTTTTTAGCATATTCTTCAATTATAGCCTTAGCATTTTCTAATGATAAAGTCTTTGGTAATTCAACTTGTTCTGCAGTTTCATTGTAGAATAATTCATCAAAGAAGTAGAATATCTTATCTTTAACTTCATCCCATTTTGCAAAGTCTTTTCTTGGTTTTGGACCTTCTTTATCTATGTTGAATATTTCTCTAGCCATAGCTTCATTAGAAGTAACTAATTCATACATTTCTTTATCATATTCTTTAGCTTGTACCATTTCTTCTTTTGTGAAGCCTTTTTGAGTTAAATCTACTATTTCTTTTTGGGTTAGGCCTTGTTTTAGTAATTCGTAATTGTCTTGTTTATTCATTTTCTTTACCTCTTATGAATGACTATTATCTTTACGATATTGCATTGGAGAAGTATGAGTGGCCTTTTTAAAGGCTTGTGCAAAATAGGATTGGCTAGTAAATCCTATGATGATGGATATTTCTGAGATTTGAAGATTGGTTGTAGAAAGTAGAACTTTAGCTTCTTGAATACGCTTTTGAATCATGTAGTTAATGGGGGAGATTCCTTTATATTGTTTAAAGGCATGTACAATGTGATATTTATTTAAGAAAGTAAGTTCACTTAAAGTGTCTAATGTGATATCTTCTTTAAAGTGAGCATCTATATATTTTTCAATATAGACACAGTCTTTGTTGGCTTTATTAACAGGTGAAGATTTTAAACTAATGTTGGCCCTTCGCATCAGGTTGATGAGTAATACTTCTAATAAGTTTTGGCATAAGGATTGATATTCTACATCTCTAGCTTTTACTTCCATTAGAATGGTTTTTAGATAGAATAATACTTCGTGTTTGTATTCATAATAGTTGGCAATACTACACCCTTGTTCTTCGTCTTCTTCTTTAGAAAAGTAGGTAACTCCTTCAATTCCCATAACAATGTATTCGAAGTTTACATTTTCAATACCACGCTCGGTATGAGATATTAGTGGATTGACAATAACAAGATCATCTTCTTTTACGGGATAGTTTTTGTTGTCTAAACTTAAAAGTCCATGACCTTTTGTCACATAGAATATTTCCGTGTATAAATGGGTATGTAGGGTGGAATTCCATTCGTGATCAAATTTAGATTCTGTAATATATAGTAGTTTTGGTCTGGCTTTATTGAAGTCGACTTGATCAATTTGAAAGCGTTGTGTACTCATAAATATACCTCTTTTATTGGTATTATATAATGATTCTTTTTGTTTATCAATTTTGTTGTCAAAATTACTAAATCGCAATATATCTAAAATATAGAGCTATATTTTTATGATAAAGCGCTTTCAAATAAGCTATACTAGGCTTGTCAAAAAGAGGTTCATACGAATTAAAAGAGGAGGTAAGTATGAAAAAAGTTATAACTGCTGGGTTATCATTTGCGATGGCAGCATCTATGTTAGCAGGATGTTCAAGTAAACCAGCTGAAAATTCTGATTCTGGAGATAAACGAGTATTAAAATTCGATTCTTTCTCTGGTGGTAATGGTGAAGAGGTATTCACAAAATTGGCTGAGGCTTTTGAAAAGGCAAATCCGGATGTGGATGTTCAATTGCGTTTTGAAAAAGAATTGCCTGATGTATTAAATAAAGAAAATGCGAAGGGTGAATATTCAGATGTTGTTTACTATAACTTAGGTCAGCCTTCTGGATATACTGAAACTCAATTAAATACGCATGAAGTATTGGATATTTCAGATGTAGTTAAAGAAGTTGGTATGGATGAAAACTACGCAAATAGTAGTATCGTACAATATTATGGTGATGGAAAATCTTATTTGATGCCACTTAAGACGACTCCTGCTGGATTCTTCTATAATACTGAATTGGTTGGAGAAGGAAAGAAATATGAACTTCCAACAACTTGGGAAGAATTCTGGGCTTTGGGTGATCAAGCTAAGAAGGATGGTATCGCATTATTTACGTATCCAACAAATGGTTACTTTGACAACACATTAAATGCATTGTTGAAAGAAACTGGTGGAGAAGAATTATTAACAAATGTATTAAATTATGACAAGGATGCTTGGAATACAGATGGTGCTAAACAAACTATTGATATTTTAACTAAATTAGTAAGTCCTGATTATTTATATTCGGATACAGTCGCAAATGCGAATGCGAAAGATGGTTTCACAATGAACCAACAGGCTGTTATTGATGGAAAAGCATTATTCATGCCTAATGGTGACTGGGTAGTGAATGAAATGGCAGATACAACTCCTGAAGATTATCACTGGGGATTACTTCCATTGCCTGCATTAGAAAAAGATGGTGAACGTTTCGTTGGTTCTATGACTGAACAAGTATGGATTCCTGCTCAAGCTAAAAACGTAGATGATGCGAAAGCATTCTTGAAGTTTATCTATTCGGATGAAGGTGTTAAGATCATGGCTGAAGGTGGAAACATTGTTCCAACTGAAACTATGTCAGATACAATTGCGGCTATGGAAGATGGATATACAAAAGAATTCTTCTCAGTATATGACACTGCTTCTGCTGCATTAGGTGCATTTGCTCCTTACAACACAGATAACTTACCAGACTTTGACCGTGCTGCAACAGTATTTGGTTCAATTGACTCTTTAGCTACTGGTGAATTAACTGCAAAAGATTACCAAAGCAAATTAGCAGATGCTTGGGTTAAATTATCTAAAAACAAAGCTGTAACTGAATAATTAAACTGAAAGCGATGAGCAAATTGTTGCTCGTCGCTTTTTAAGAGATGGGAGGTAACTCATGAATAAAAAGAAAGCACAAAATCGTTTCGTATTTGCGTGTCTTGCACCAGCTGTTATTTTGGTTGTCATTTTTATGGTGATTCCAACGATTGATGTATTTAAGACAGCATTCTTTAAAAAGAGCAATTTCGTAAGTGATGCCACTTTTGCGGGGTTCTTCAACTTTAAGGTTCTTTTTAACGACATGCGTTTTATTGAGGCTATGCAAAATACAATCTTGTATGTTGTATTGATCACGATCATCACTTTGGTGTTGGCCGTATTGTTTGCGACATTATTAACTCGTGAAGAGTTTGTTGGAAAAAACTTCTTCCGTGTTATTTTCTACATTCCAAATATTTTGAGTATTGTTGTTATTGCAGGTATTTTCTCAGCTATTTATCAACCTACGAATGGTATTTTAAATACATTCTTTGGTATGATTGGACTTTCGTCTTTACAACAACAATGGATGGGAAATCCGGCTGTTATTAACTATTCTATTATTGGTGCCCTTGTATGGCAGGCCATTGGTTATTATATGGTTATGTATATGTCGAGTATGTCGAGTATTCCAGAAAACCTATATGAGGCTGCAAGTCTTGAGGGGGCTAGTAAAGTCAGACAGTTCTTTATGATTACTTTACCTTTGATTTGGGATAACATTCGTACAACTTTAACTTTCTTCGTAATTTCTACAATCAACTTATCATTTATGTTCGTTCAATTGACAAGTGAGGGAAATCTAGGAAGTGAAGTGGCATTGAACTATATGTACAACAATGCGTTCGCTGGTAAATACGGATTTGGTATGGCCGTCGGAGTATGTATCTTCGTATTCTCATTTGCCTTATCCGCCATCATAAATAAGGTCACTGAACGTGATATATTACAGTATTAGGAGGATGAGATATGAAGAAACGTAATTTTCCTTTATACAAGATCTTTGTTTATGTGGCACTGATCACATTAGCTATTTCGATTATTGTACCCATCGTTTGGGTATTCCTTGCATCTTTAAAATCGCAATTGGAATTGGTGAGTGGAAATCCATTTGATCTTCCAAAACAAATATTATGGTCAAACTTTGCGGATGCCTTTGTGAAGGCAAGAATGGGTGATTATTTATTAAATACAATCATTGTAACAGCACTATCATTAGTCATTTTATTGGTGGTTGCTCTTCCTGCATCGTATGTTTTAGCACGATTTGATTTTGCGGGAAAGAAATTCTTTAATGGACTTTTCATGGCTGGACTTTTCGTAAATGTGAACTATATTGTTTTGCCAATTTTCTTAATGTTATTTAATGCGGATATTAAGCTTGGATTTGACTTTTTCTTAAATAGTAAGTTCTGGCTTTCTGTCGTGTATGCGGCAACGGCCTTACCTTTCACAATCTATTTGTTGACGGGTTATTTCAAAACATTGCCTAAGGCGTATGAAGAGGCGGCTCGCATTGATGGTTGTGGCTACTTTAAGACTATGACAAAGATTATGATTCCCATGGCAAGACCAAGTATTATTACGGTTATCCTATTTCAATTCTTGGCTTTCTGGAATGAATATATTATCGCATTTACTTTTATGGATAAAGAAAATGCGACGTTGGCTGTTGGTGTTAAATACTTAATGGCCGATGCGAAGTCACAGGCAAACTTTGGTGTCATGTATGCTGGGTTGGTAATTGTTATGATTCCAACGTTAGTTCTTTATATTTGTGTTCAAAAGAAGATTACACAGGGCATGAGTATTGGTGGAATGAAAGAGTAAGGTGTCTAATATGAAAGATGAAAATAAAGTAATGAACATAATTATGATCGTTTTATTCTTTGTGTTCTTAGGTATGATCATTTGGGCACAGAAGACGGTAAGCGTTCGTAATTTAATGATTGAAATCGTTGGATTGACAGGCTTACTAACATTATTGTTTCTATACAATCGAAAACATAAATAGGAGGAAGAAGTATGGCAGAATTATCATTGCAGCATGTTGATAAAATATATGACAACAATGTTCAGGCTGTATTTGACTTTAATTTAGAAGTTAAAGATAAAGAGTTTATTGTGTTTGTAGGACCAAGTGGATGTGGTAAATCTACAACACTTCGTATGATTGCTGGTTTGGAAGAGATTAGTGCCGGTGATTTCTACATTGATGGAAAAAGAATGAATGATGTGGAGCCAAAGGATCGTGATATTGCGATGGTATTCCAGTCTTATGCGTTATACCCTCATATGAGTGTATATGAGAATATGGCCTTTGGTTTGAAATTACGTAAGTATAGTAAGGAAGAGATTGATAAGCGTGTGCATGAAGCAGCTCGTATTTTAGAGATTGAGCCTTATTTGGATCGTAAGCCAAAAGCTTTATCCGGTGGTCAAAGACAGCGTGTTGCGTTGGGTCGTGCTATCGTTCGTAATGCGAAAGTATTCTTAATGGATGAGCCACTATCAAACTTGGATGCGAAATTGCGTGTACAAATGCGTTCGGAAATCATTCAGCTTCATGAACGTATTGGAGCTACTACCATTTATGTAACACACGATCAAACGGAAGCCATGACTATGGCCGATCGTATTGTTGTTATGAAGGGTGGATATATCCAGCAGATTGGTACGCCTAAAGAAATTTACAATAATCCTGCAAACTTATTCGTAGCTGGATTCTTGGGTGCTCCTGCCACAAACTTTGTGAAGGGTACATATAGTAATGGTTTCTTTAATGTGGATACTATGAAGATTGAAATTCCTTTGATGTATAGAGAAAAACTTTCGAGCTATGAAGGAAAAGAAGTGATCATGGGTATTCGTCCAGAAGATTTACATGGTGAGGGTATTGTGGAAGATACATATCCGAGTGCCAACTTTGATTTTGAAATTGAAGTGGCTGAACTTTTAGGACATGAATACATTTTACATGGTGCTTTAAATGGACAAAAGATGTGTGCCAAAGTAAATTCTCGTTTGGAACCGGAAGCACATTCAACAATTAAATTAACAATGGACTTATCAAAAATACATTTCTTTGATATAGAAACTGAAAATAGAATTGACTAGTTTAGGAGAAAATAAAATGATTGAAACAGGCAGAGTAACTGTACCGACAGATGTTGATGTAATTGATGCAACAATTGAGATTATTAATCGATGGAAAGCCGATGCCATCCGTGACTGTGACGGAACGGATATGCCAGAAGAATTGCGTAAGATGGATATTAAGCAATATGCGACTTACTATACGACAAGAAAAGATAATGCGTGGGCCAAGGCAAATCCAGATGAAATCCAACAGATGTATTTGATGAGTGATTTTGTGACGGCAAAGTCAACAGAATTAAAGATTCAAATCATGCAGCATTTCTATAAGGATCAATTGAAGCCAAACACAAAAGATAATCACAGATGGTGGGAGGTCATTGATCGTACAACGGATGATGTCATCACAAATTGGGATTATGATGAAGAAACGGGTGAAGTGATTATTCATGATACAATTCCGTATCATGCGTATACTGTAAGCTTCTTGGCATTTGTGATTTGGGATCCTGTGCATATGTATAATGCGCTAACGAATGATTGGCAGGGTGAAGAACATCAAATGACTTTTGATGTTCGACAACCTAAAACACAAAAGTATGTATTGGATAAATTTAGAAAATTCTGTGAAGAAAGGGACGATGTAGATGTTGTTCGTTTTACAACTTTCTTCCACCAGTTCACACTTCAATTTGATGAGTTTGCGCGTGAAAAATTTGTAGATTGGTTTGGATATAGTGCTTCTGTATCTCCATATATTTTGGAACAATTTGAAAAAGAAGTGGGCTATCCATTTAGAGCAGAATATATTATCAACAAAGGATTTAATAACTCAACTTTCTGTGTTCCAACTAAGGAATATCGTGATTTCATGGATTTCCAACAGCGTGAAGTAAGTAAACTCGCAAAGAAATTTGTAGATATTTGTCATGAATATGGAAAAGAAGCCATGATGTTTTTAGGGGATCACTGGATTGGTACAGAGCCATTTGGTAAATATTTTGAATCCATCGGATTGGATGCGGTTGTAGGATCTGTTGGTTCTGGTACAACACTTCGTTTAATTTCAGATATTAAGGGTGTTAAGTATACAGAAGGAAGATTCTTACCATACTTCTTCCCA